>ENA-OQCP01000041-OQCP01000041.1-human-gut-metagenome-genome-assembly--contig:-NODE-41-length-45576-cov-2.687892_pt1 | contig 45576 bp, 46 predicted proteins | sample MGYA00242760_ERZ504583 | MGnify/ENA primary metagenome ERZ504583 (study PRJEB26092, sample SAMD00036308) | human gut metagenome | host: Homo sapiens | study: EMG produced TPA metagenomics assembly of...
CCTTAAGAAGAGGCGGCTGATGGCAGAAAACTTATAAAGGGAAGCCCTCCGTCAAACTTGAAGTTTCGGACTGGAGGGCTTCCTGTTCTTTCCTTATGCTTGCTATATCTTGTGCCTTATTCGTACAGCGATTTGGCTATACCCATTTCCAGTCCACGAAGCTCTGCCAGTCCGCGCAGACGGCCGATACAGGAATAGCCGGGATTGGTTTTCTTCTTCAAGTCGTCTACCATCTGGTGTCCGTGGTCGGGTCGCATCGGGATAGAGACACCACGGCGTTGTTGCAGTTCAAGGAAGGCTTTCATCACGTGATACATGTCCACGTCTCCTTCCAGGTGGTTGGCTTCGTAGAAATTGCCTTCGGCGTCGCGTTGTGTACTGCGCAGATGGACAAAGTTGATGCGGTCGGCAAATTGCTGCATGATGGCTGCACAATCGTTGGCGCTGCTTACACCGAGCGAACCGGTGCAGAGGCAAAGGCCATTGCTCTTGTTGGGGACAGCGTCAATCAGTGTCTGAAAGTCGGCAGCGCAACTCATGATACGTGGCAGGCCAAGGATGGAGCAAGGTGGGTCGTCCGGATGGATAACGAGCATGACACCTGCTTCGTCGGCTACCGGAGTGATTTCTTGCAGGAAATAGATCAGGTTGGCACGCAGCGTTCCGGAGTGATGCCCTTGTAGCGGTCCAGTTCCTGTTGGAACTGTTCCAGGGTGAAGCTTTCTTCTGAGCCGGGAAGTCCGGCAATCATGTTGCGTACAAGCAGTTGTTTGTCTGCCTCTGTCATCTGTTCGAAGCGGGCACGGGCTTTGGCCTTTTCTTCATCGGTGTATTCGCCTTCTGCACCGGGACGACGTAGCAGGAAGAGGTCGAAGGCGATGAAAGCGGCACGTTCAAAGCGGAGGGCACGACTGCCGTCGGGTAGTTCGTAGGAGAGGTCGGTACGTGTCCAGTCCAGTACGGGCATAAAGTTGTAGGTGACAATGTGAATGCCGCATTTGCCCAGGTTACGCAAGCTCTCTTTATAGTTGTCGATATACTTCTGGAAGTCTCCGGTTTGGGTCTTGATATGTTCGTGTACGGGTACACTTTCTACTACAGACCAGCGCAGACCGACGGCTTCAATCATTTCTTTCCGTTTCTTGATTTCCTCTACTGTCCATATTTCCCCGTTTGGAATATGATGCAAGGCGTTTACAATGCCGGTAGCCCCGCTTGTTTGATGTCCCAAAGCTTACCGGGTCGTTGGGACCGTACCAGCGCCAGGTTTGTTCACAAAGAATCATGTTATTTATTGTTTGATGATTTGCAATTTACTATTTACATGGCGAATGCGTTGAACCCTCCGTCCACTACAGCCACCGTACCGGTGACAAAGCTGGAAGCATCGCTGATGAGGTATTGGATGGTTCCGCAAAGCTCTTCTGCACGGCCCATACGTCCGAAGGGAGTTTGGCGAATCACATCTTGCCCACGTTCCGTGTAGCTTCCATCCGGGTTCGTCAGCAGGGCACGGTTCTGCTCTGTGAGGAAAAATCCGGGTGCGATGGCATTTACACGAATACCTTCACCAAACTTCTTGGCAACTTCCGTAGCCATGAAGGCTGTGAAATTGGAGATACCGGCTTTTGCGGCAGCATATCCGGCTACACGCGTCATGGGGCGGAAAGCAGCCATGCTGGAGAAGTTGACAATAGCGCCTGTCTTCTGCTCCACCATCGGTTTGAGGAAGACTTGTGTAGGCAGTACGGTACCGGTCAGGTTTAATTCCAGCACCCGTTGGAACTCTTCTATCTTCAAATCGAAGAAAGTGCCCGTGGGCGCGATGGTGGCACCCGGCATATTTCCGCCGGCTGCATTCAGCAGGGCATCTATGCGGCCATAGGCTTCTAGGATGTCAGCCAAGTTCTGTTCCAGCAGTTCACGGTTCATCACGTCGGTTGTCAGGAACATGGCTTCTCCACCGTTTGCCTTGATTTCTCCGGCAATGGCGTCCCCTATTTCTGCCTTGCGTCCCAAAATGACGACCTTTGCACCTTCTTCTGCCAGATGAAAGGCGATGGCTTTCCCCAATACTCCTGTTCCGCCGGTTATGACCACTACTTTGTCTTTAATGTCAAATAAGTTTTTCATGATTCGTTCATTTAAAAATTACGTTGTGTTTTATTTGATTAGCGTTGCAAAAATACGGAATAATCCGTTGTGCTGCACTTGCAATCGTACAAAAAAGATGTATTTATCATGGTTATTTCATTTAAGGGAGTTATCAGCGACAAGTCGGCTTAGGAGTTAACGTCCAATACTTCTGTTGATGTATAGCTCTCTAACTCCCTTCAATTCCTTTAAATTTGAAGCCATTCACGTCTTGTTTGTCTACTACTGGTTATCCAATGCTTCCTTGCGTGCCAATGCTTCCAGATAGAAATAATCGGCATAGTTCAGCGGCACGTCGATTTCGCTCCCTCCGGGATGATGCCCGGTGGAGTGCAGCAGCAGGAAACCGTAGTGTGTGCCCGGTTCTGCTTGGTAATGCCTGCCGAGGTTGCGACAATCTTGTCGGCAATGGATTTGTAGCGTTTCCCTTTCTCCGGAGTGATATATGTGCAGAGCTCATAAAGGCCGGAAGCGATAAGGGCGGCAGCCGATGCGTCACGGGGCACACTGTCAACTGCGACGTGACTTTGCAGACCGTCTACTCCGGGAGCTTTCATGTCCCAGTAGGGGACGAAGTCTTCGGGCATGTTGGGCAGGTTGAGGAAGAAATCGGCAATACCTTCACTTTGCTTCAGATAGGCCGGGTCTTTGGTGAAGCGGTAGCACATGGCGAAACCGTACAGTCCCCAAGCTTGTCCGCGGCTCCAGAAAGAATCGTCAGAGTAACCCTGGTGGGTACACTTCATGCGGACTTCACCGTTCTCCGGATGATAGTCTACCACATGGTAGGAAGAGTAGTCCGGGCGGAAATGATTTTTCAGGGTGGTATTGGCATGGTTCACGGCTATATTCCAATAAATGGAGTCTCCGGTAAGTTGGGTGGCACGGAACAGCATCTCCAGGTTCATCATGTTGTCTATGATGACGGGATAGCTCCATACCTCACGGTTGTGGTCCCAGGAACGGATGCTTTTCACCTTCGGGCTGTAGCGGGTCATCAGAGTCTTGGCACTTTGCAGCACTACGTCCAGGTAAGAACGTTCACCGGTCAGCTCGTAGGCTTTTCCGAAGCTGTCGTACATCATAAATCCCAGGTCGTGCGTACCCGGTGCCATTTGGCCTCTTCGATGGGCCACGTCCAGGAGATGGCAGCCTGACGCCAGTAATCATCATGCGTATAGGCATACACCTGCCACAATGAGCCGGCAAAGAAGCCCGAACACCAGTCGTGGGGATGTACCATGGCCAGCGAACCGTCCTTGTTGATGCTACGGGGGATGACGCGGCGCCGGGCGGCATTCTTCTCTTCCTTCTTCGCCTTGTCGGCGCATTTCATGGCAAGTTCCAGCTGTCCGGCAGCAAAGGCATAGGCATGGTCTGTTTCGGTGGCCTGCATATACAGCAGGTTGAAGTTGTCATGAGGATTCAGGATGCGGTGGGCACGATAGAGGCGCAGATAATCCTTGCGTGCAGGATTCAGGTAGACAGCCGTTCGGTAAAGGTCTTTGCAGAAATTCTGCACGGAGCCTTCCCAGCCGCTTATTTGTTGGTAGGGCCATTCGCTGAGGCTTTTCCCGACGTAGGATGCCAGGAAATCCATAGCTTTGTAGAAGTTTCGTCCGTCGGCGGAAGTGGCATTGTCTATATGGGTTCCGAGTGTCCTTGCCATCAGCATGATGTCGATGAAATGAGTCAGGTTGTACTGTGAATAGTGGAAGGCAAGGGTACGCTGTAGTTCGTACGGTTGCGTCCGTCGGGGGCTATCTGTGGAAGATACGTTTTTCGGCGAAAGTATCGACCACTTCTTGTGCCAGCTTCTTGTTGCCGGTATAGAGGGCGAAAGCTATGATTTGGGCGTCGTAGGCCACACTGTGGTTGTTGGCTCCGGCTGCTTCTTCTTTGCCTTGCGGACTGGTGAGCATCCAGTCGGTCAGTTCGGCAAACCATTTCTTCAGTTGTTTGCTGTCCTTGGCAGTAAATGCTTTTGATTGTTCCAGTAGTGCTACGGCATCCAGCATCTCTATGAAGGAGTAGGTGTCTATCAGTCCGTAGCAGCGCCCCTTGTCGTTATTGTGCCCCGGTATCATCTGCGCGTATTCCAGATTAGGATTCATCCGGGTGGCTTTGTCCAGAAACCATACACGGATAAGCTCAGTAGCTTTCCGGGCATATTTTTCTTCTTCGCTGAAGTACCAGCCAATGCCAGGGTGGTGATGCGGTTGGCGGTTGTTCCCAGACGGTTGCGGTCCAGTTTGTTCAGTTCGGGATTCGATATGCCGTCGCGGTTGATGTAGGGTAGGCCGTCAGGTTTTGCAGGGTCGGGCCAAAAGTAGCGGGCCTGGCTCATATAGTCGTGCTTGTCACCGCTGGCGGGTGTCTTTTCCTTCATCATGACGGAAAGAGGCTGTGCATCCGATAGTCTGTCCGCTTCCTTCTTCAGTGTCTCGTAGGCTGTGGCGTAGAACGGTTCCCGGATGGAGCGTTTCACATTGGCAAGGTGTGTTGTGTTCCATACGGATTGCGCTTGCATGCAGGGTGCCATAAGCAAGATGGCAAGCATCCATTGGGCTGCTGCTTTCAGTTTCATGTCTTTTTATTTTAGAGTTAGTGAATATTTCGTAGTTTGATACCGTTCAAGAAGCATGTTCCGCTTGCCGGATGGAAGCGTATGTCTATGTGGTCTGTATCGTTGGTGATTATGTATTTCTTTCTCATGGCCTGGCAGTATCCGCTTTCTTTGCAGGGAGAAAGTTTTTCTTCCAGCATCTTTCCGTTTACGGAAATGCCAAAGGTGTTCTCACGGCTTTTTTGTTCTCCCTCTCTTCCCATTGGTAGGCTATTCCTTCGTTCTGGAGAAAAATATCCGTAAAGAGGAGCTCCACTTCGTATACTCCTCGGGGAACATCGAAACGGTATCCTTCTATTCCGTTTCTCAAGGTCTGGAAAAGAGGGCCGTCTGCCGTTCTCCGGATTTCGGTCTGTGTGCTCAACTCTTTGCCTCCGATGTATCCCCAGCTGCCTTTTGTGTAGGGCTGGTCTGGAAGCCAGGTTAATCGACTTTCATCGGATGTATAGAAACACTGGCTTCCTACATTGACGGCCAGTTCCAGGTCTTTCAGTCCTGTAGAGTTCAGGTTTGTCGGGATGGGAGTAAAATGTACCTTTATTCCATCTTGAACAGTGGTTCCCTGGTAGTTCCCTTGAACCAGTAACAGTGGTTCTTTGCTGCTGAACGGTGCTTTAAAAATGGCAGTATAGTTGTCTACCTGTTGTCTACCCAGTGATTTCCCGTCGATGGAAAGTTCCACTTCGGAAGATTGGTATATATCTTGACCGGCAGCAGCACGGAGGAGTCACCTTGTTGTATTCCGGTACGGTATATCCAGTCACGGCTGGCGATGTGCAGCACCGGAATATCTTTGCGCCAGGCTGCTTTATAGTAGTAGAAAACATCTTTGGGAGTCCGGTCAGAGTATGCTAGTCCCTTGGTTGTTGATGCGCGGCATGGATTCATCTCTGAGTGCGGAAGAGAAGTCTATGAAGTTCCAGTGGGTACCGCCACAGACATAGGGCGTATTTTCTAGTATGGGCAGATAGTGCTCAAGGAACTTTTGTTGGTATTCGATGCTGAAGTCAAAGGCACGGGGATTCAGGGAGTGCAGCCGTTTGTCCGAACCGGCACCATATTCGCTGACAATCATCGGATGGGTGGGGTAATTGCGGTGTTGTTCTGCCAGAAACTTCTCGAATCCGGTGACATCGCCTCCATACCATCCTTGATATAGATTCCAGCCTATAATGTCTGTTATTTCGCTTAAGCCGGTTTCATTGTAGCTGTTGCTGCCGTGGAATGCCATGGCACTGATACGTGGAGTCTTCTTCTTTCAGAACTTGTTCCAGTCTGTTGGCCAGTGCAAGGGTACGTTCTATAACGGGTTTCAGCTCGTTTTCGGTTTTATATTTTCGTTGGGTGACAAGTAATATTTCATTCATGTATCCCCAAATGATGATGGACGGATGATTGTAATGTTGGCGTATCATTTCCCGTAAGCTGCGTTCGCAGTTGTCTCCGTAACCCGGTGTGTCGGGCACAATGTCTATGACGGGAATTTCTTCCCATGCCAGCATTCCCAGCTTGTCACACATCTCTATGATAGCGTCGTCTTGTGGATAATGGGAAATTCGGATGAAGTTGGCTCCCATCTCTTTCATTAGTTTCATGTCACGGCGGTGCATTTCGTCCGTCAGGGCTACACCGATAGGTTTCTGGTCCTGGTGGCGGCAGATACCGCGCAGTTTATAGGGCTTTCCGTTAAGGTAGAAGCCTTTGTTGGATTCGAAATGGAACCAGCGGAAACCGGTATGGTGGTTGCTTTGGTCTACGATGGACTTTGTTTTGCAGTTGAACAAGGTGGTTTCTACTCTGTAGAGGTAGGGCGTTTCCGGAGTCCATAGCAGTGGTTGGAGGATAGGAGATATATTGCTGTCAAAGTTTCGTGTCTCTCCGGCTTTGAGCTGTATAAACTGCTTTTGCGTTTGGAGGAGGGTTCCATCAGGGTGGTAGATGGAGTGTACCAGTTCGAGTGCTGCTTTTTCCCGGGCATCATTCTTTATTTCGCCATGGATGGACAAGGTGGCTTGTTGCTCGGATACCCGGGGAGTGGTGATGAAGATACCGTCGGAACCATGATTTGTCAGATTGAAATGTTGGCTGGGTACGGCGATGAGCATGCATCTCTATAAATACCACCGAAGAAGGTAAAGTCACCCGAAATAGGCGGAATGTCCATTCTGGCATTATCCACGCGGATAACCAGCATGTTGGGTGAGTTGAAGGAGAGAAATGGAGTAATGTTGAGTGTGCTTGCAGTGTAACCTCCAGTATGTTCACCGACTTTCTTTCCATTGATATAGATACAAGTTGCTTTGCTGGCAGCATCCAGTTTCAGAAAAACTTGTTTCCCTATCCAGTCTTGTGGCAGGATTATTTGTCTACGGTACCATCCCGTACCCCGATAATAATCCTTCTCGGTATATGCGTCGGTATTCCAAGTATGGGGCAGGTGAATATCCTCCATTCGTCATCCTTGAAAGTGCTGTCTAAGGCAGCGGTACATTCGCCTTTTCGGAACTTCCAACTGTCGTTGATGGTTTGGATTTCCCGTTGTGCATAAAGACTGGACGGGGCCAGGATAGAAAAAATAATTATTGTAGCAATTGTCCAACAGACCGGTTTGTGTATATGCTTGAAGATTCTCATGATAAAAGATAAAGTATTATAGAACTGTGATGCTGACAAAGATAATGAAAGGGGAGGCGAAAATAAAGATAAATGTGATATTTTCGCCTCCCGGTTTAGAAAACAACCTTTTTATTCCGGATGCATGTGATTATCTGTCAGCGGATTCGTTAGCTTTGATTGGCCATCCCGGATTCTGGTAAATGGGGGAGGTGCTGGTGGTTTCACCGTCTGAAGCTGTAATCAGGAAATGACTTTCGGCTATCGGGCTGAGGTAGTGTGCCTGGCAGAAGTTCAATCCATTGTAGTACAGTCCGGTAGACGCTACTTGGTAGGGGCGTACATATTCGCTTAATTCCGGTGATGAGATGGTGTTTTCTTTATCGCTTTTACCGTAAATTAGTTTGTCGGTCAGTCCTGCTGTTTCATAGTCTTTAATCATGGGACCCACAGCTTGATTCCTTCTATCTGGAAACCATTCAGCTGGTCCATGGCACGCCAACGGATCAAATCGTTGTAACGGTACCTTCTCCTATAAATCATTGCGGCGTTCGCGGCGGATATTGAACAGTGTTTTGTCTATTAATTGTCCGGTGGAATAGGCTCCCCAATCATATAGTTTTTCTTGCCCCATGTCGGTAGCGGCAATGGTCTTGTTGTAATCGGGTTCAATACCGGCACGAGTACGCAAGGCACGCCAGTATTTGTCGGCTTTGTCATCCAGTTTATGGTTCTTTTCGTAGTAGGCTTCAATGTAAGTAATGTAGGCTTCTGCTGCCCGGAACATGATGGCGGCAGTCTGGTCTTTGTTCAGATCCTGGTCCTTCAAGTCGTGGGAGTAACCTTTACCCAGCAGGTATCCTGTGGCAGTAGAGTACTTCACGTCATCGGAATAGACCATCGGGGTAGTGGAGAAGTATTCGGGACTAGTAGTGTTGATGAATGTTTTTACTTCACCCGGAGCTTCATGAAGAGGCGCCAACGGTCATCGCGGTCTATCTTGGTATCACCGATGTAGTAGTCGCCTTTGTAACCGCTACCTTCTGCATAGACGGGCAGACCGTTCTTCATGAGAAAGGAATGTTCCATCTGGTGTGTATAGCCACGGGCATACCCGTAGTAAATGTGATGGTTGTAGTCGGTACCTATGCTCAAGTCACGGTTGTAGGACGGTACATCAGGACCTCGGGATATCCGTTCGGGTTCTGGGTAGCGAACATGTCATAGTAGTCGTTGGCGGCATCGGCAGCAGATTGCTGTATACTACCGTTGTTGGCGGTCAGTGCCACGGCATCTGCTACGGTCTGGGAGGCGTTGATAGCCTGGTCGAGGAAGAAGTTCACTTCCGCTTCGGGGCTTCCACTGGGGAATTGATATCCTTTATTATAATCTTTTTCAGCTCCTGGCCATCCCTTACCGTTTGGAACTAGTGCAGTCCCGGCATGGTATTTTTCCCAGGTTGCTTCGAACAAGGCTACACGGGCTTTTAGCACAAGTGCGGCATTTTTTGTAATGCGCGCTTTGCCTCCGTCAGGATTGTTGGTCAAATATTCGATTGCCTTGTCCAGGTCTTGCAGAATGAAGCGAGCTACTTCATTGCGTGGCTGTCGCTTGGAAGCTTCGACAAGTGCTTCTTTGTTATCGGGCAATACTTCTTTGATGATGGGGAAATCGCCCAATTTGCGTAAACGGTAGAAATATTGGTAGGCCCGTAGGAAATAGCCTTCACCAATGTAGTGCTTGATGTTGGTTGAGTTTCCTTTGATACTTCCGGTTTCCAGATTCTTCTCGGTAGATTGGATGAAATAATTCAACGTATAAATGTTGTTGAAGTTCCATTCGCCGCCACTTGCCGGAGTTTTCCATTCGCCAATTAGGTAACGGTTGCTGGAGTTGCGGGTGGTGGCGTTGTCCGTAGCCATTTCGTCATCTCCATATAAGCTGTTCAGTGAAGGGAAGTTATCCGTGTAATAACGGATAGTATAGGCAGCTAATTGACTCTCTTCCACCAGATAGTTTTCGGGAGCAACGTCAGAGGGAGGGGTGATATCCAAGAAATCATCACAACCGGTTCCGGTCATGAGCATGCATCCCAAAACGATTCCTTTTACGATATGTTTATACTTTAATGTTTTCATATTCTTGTTTTTGTTTTAGAAGTTAACACTTAATCCGAATGATATTGTCTTTGCCAGTGGATATACCGTACCGTTTGCTTGTTCGGTGCTTTGGTATCCGGCACCACATGTTTCCGGGTCCATGGTATCGCTGAGGCTGGTAATGGTCAATAGGTTTTCGCCGGAAACAAAGATGCGCAGATTCTGTAGCATAAGTTTGTTTATCCATACTTTGGGGAAAGTATAGCCAACCTGTATGTTTTTCAGACGCATGTAGGCTGCATTCTGCAGATAGCGGGTCTGGCTTTTGTTGTTTTTTGTATTAAAAATCGGTCGTGGGTAATAGGAATTCAGATTCTCTCCCAGTGGATTTTCGGATGTACGGAAGTAGTCGAGATGCTCTTTGAACGAGGTAGACCACCATTCACCGTCCGTTACACCCCAGAAAGTCATGTTTTTATCGCCCGGCCACCAGTCGCGCTTCAGTACGCCTTGCCAGAACATTTGTAAGTCCCATCCTTTGTAGGCAGCATCCAGGTTGATGCCCGTCATGAAACGGGGGGTACTGTTACCGATTTTTTCATGTCACCCATATCATTGATGGTATAACTTCCGTTATTGATTTTACCATCCCCGTTGAGGTCGGCGTACATGATGTCTCCGGCCGCCCATTGGCTGCCTAACGCACTTTGTCCACCGTTGGGTAGTGAAGCGAGATGCTGCTGCATTTCTTCATCGGTCTTGGCAATGCCGATGGTTGTGTAACCGTAAATATTACCGATGAGTTCGCCTTCCACATATTTGGAAAGGGAACCGGTAGGGTTACCATAGCGTAGAATCTTGCTTTGCGAGTCGGAAAGACTTAGTTTGGCTCCATATTTGAAGTCACCGATTTGGTCACGCCACCCGATTTGAAGTTCCCAGCCATAGGTCTTCATATCGGTATTATTGGTAGGGGGAACATTGGTACCAAGTGCGGCGGGTAATTCAATGCCGGGTCCCATCATGTCTTCTGTTTTGCGTATGAAATAGTCGAAAGAACCGGTCAGACGATTGTTGAGAGCAGCTACATCCAGACCGATATTGGTACTTTTGATCTTTTCCCAAGTCAGTGAAGAAGAAACCAGTTTCGGAGCTTCGGCAGTATTGGGCTTGGCATTGTTGATGAGCCAGTTACCATTGGATGCTTTTACATCCATTGTCTGATAAGTGGGATACCAGTTATAGATGTTGGCATTGGCCAGTGTGCCGTAAGATACTCTTAACTTTAAGGTAGAAATTTTTTCTGCCAGAGATTCGAAGAATGCTTCGCGGGCAATATTCCAGCCGAGTGAGAAGGAAGGAGTTAGAATCCAGCGGTTACCACGGCGGAAGCGGGAGGAACCGTCGTAGCGGAGGTTACCTTCTACCAAATACGCCCGGCATAATCATAGTTGATGCGGCCAAAAAAACCTGCACTGGCCCACTCTTGCACAACACCTGAAATGCCGTAAGATTGTGACTGGTAGTCAAGTTGAGAACTGGAAGGTCGGTAGAAATCATGTCAGCGCGTTGTGCGCTTACATCACGATATTTTTGCCGTTCAATCTGCATACCGGCTGTGGCTGCAATGGTGTGCTGCCCCAGGGTGATGTCGTAGTTGGTATAAACATTGGGATTCAGGAAGAGCGATTTGTAGGCGTATTCGTACACCTTGTCTTCACTTGGCCCGGTCATGGTAGCTACATATGTTTTCTCTGGATCGTTGGCCATGTGTGAGTATACACGCTTGTGTTCATAATGTGTCCAATTATTGTCGGTCTTGATGTTGAGTTCACCGATGATATTCCAGTTTTTCAGTGGGGTAATGGTAATACGTACTTGTTGGGAAAGCCCATCGTTGATTTCGTTCTGACGACCGCCGTTTTGCAAGGCCTCGATGTAGTTGATGTCGGACATGTAGTAGCCGTTGGGGTCTTTCAGGGGACGTACCGGACGGCAGCGACGGAGTACATTGTTATAGAAATCATTCCATAGTATACTTGGGCGGTCATAATCGGTGCGTGAATAACGGGTGGAATAGTCTACCTTTACATAATCTGTAATTTGGGCAGAAATTTTTCCTGTCAAGTTATAGCGCTTGTTGTGGTCTGTGCCGTAGCGCATGAAGCCGCTTTGTCCCAAATAATTGGCTGACATGTAGTAAGTAAACTTTTCTGTACCTCCACTGATACTGGCATTATGTTCTTGTGCAGTAGACCAGTTACGGTAGTATTCTTGTAGCCAGTCTACATTGCCCCAGGTATAGTCATAATTCCATTTACCGTTGCCTTGTGCTTCGGCAACGTCATTAGGGGCAAGTTTACCGTCAACATAGTCTTTCACTTTCTGCTTGTACTATGGTATTGAGGTCTCCTTCCATACCATCAATCAAGATGAGCGGTGAACCGCTGGCATAGTCATTATTATTAGCGTCTTTGCCTACGGTACCATTGCCACGAATGTTGATGGATTTGCTGGCATTCAGTTCACCACCATGCCCACTGTTTGAGATATTCAAGCCGGGGATAACACCTTGCAGTGCTTGTACGGCACTGCTCACGGGGCGGGCTTCGAGATCTTTGGCTGAAGCAGTAGCCACAGAACCGGTGAGGTTTACTTTCTTTTGTGTACCGAATCCTACAACAACCACCTCATCCAGTGTTTGTGTGTCCTCTTTCAGTCTGATGGTTCCTTTTACATGGTTGACTGGAATTTCTTGAGTAACATACCCGATGTAAGAAATTACAATAGTTGAATTGAGGGAAGCCTGGAGACTGAAATTACCGTCAATGTCGGTAATGATTCCATTATTTGTCCCTTTTTCAAGGATTGAAACCCCGATAAGGGGCTCACTGGTAGTTTCATCTACCACTTGTCCTTTAATAGTAATACTACTTTGGGCAAAAGTTCCCAACTGGTAAGAAGCATACAACAGAAGAAAAGTAGCTGTACCAGCTTTCGGAAAAAGATCTTTTCTCATATACGTAGATTTAATTAATTGTAAGTTATGTATTTTGTCAGGGGCAAAGTAGTCTTCTCTTATATTCACTAAGGCAAAAGGCTACATCAAAACTTTCTCAATCATGTGTTATGACTACATCAAAGCTTTCTCTTCCATGATATAAAATTTTTATAATCAGTTGAATAAAATGTAAAAATGGTACATCTTGCGATTTTGCTATATGCTCTTATTTTTATATATATAAATGTCTTTACTGCAAAAAGGTATTATCTTTGTGTTTGTAAAGAACAAATATTAACCGCTATGAATCGAGTGTTTATTCTGACTTGTATTTTTCTGCTGTTGTTTTCGATTTCCTTGAGGGCCGATTGGCAACGGCCTATCATGAATTATACGAGGCATACTTATAAAGCTGGTAATCAGAATTGGAATATTCGGCAACATGACAATGGTTGGATATATATAGCCAATAATAAAGGCTTGTTGGAGTTTGATGGTGTAGCCTGGAACACGTATCCCATTAGGAACGCTAAAACACGTGCTCTGGAAATTGGAAGTGATAATCGGATTTATATCGGTGGAATGGGGCAGTTTGGCTATTTTTGTCCAAGTCCTTTAGGTGGTTTGGATTACACATGCTTGTCAGACAGTTTGCCGTCGACGGTATCTGTAGGGATAATCTGGAATATTCTGTCGGATAAAAATCGAATTTGTTTTCAGTCAGATCGTCGTTTCTTTTGTTTGGAAAATGGCAAGATTAGCCAGATAGATGTTTTTTCGGATATTTATTCTTCATTGGTAGTCAGGAATAAATTCTATATGACTTCTTCCAAAGGATTGATGATATTGAACGGTACGGAGTTTATACCGGTAGATAACACTTCTGACATAGGAAGTACGGTGAAAACAGGTGGTTTACTGTCCTATCAGGATAAATTGATTGTTGTAAGTAGGGATAAAGGATTGTTTGTTTATGATGGTTCCGTTTTGCGGAAGTATGCAACGGCGGCTGATGACTTTTGTAGTCGGAACCAGCTTTTTTGTGCTGCTTTGAAAGACTCCTTGTTGGCATTAGGGAGTGTTCAGAATGGAATTTGTTTGCTGAATTTGAAGACAGATGAAGCGGAAGTCATATCTACAGGTAATGGATTGCAAAACAAGACTGTACTAAGTATGATGTTTGATGAGGCCGGACATCTATGGCTGGGTTTGGACAATGGGATTGACTGTATTCATCTGAATGCACGTGTTGCTTCATTGTATGGGGGCAGGTCTGTTATAGGTTCAGGTTATGCGTCGTGTCATTATCAGGGACGTTTTTATTTGGGAACCAATCAGGGACTGTATTGTACAACTTTTCCCAGGCGGTTGAATAAGGAATATCCGGTGGACTTTGTACCCGGTACAGGTGGGCAGATATGGTCACTTCGTGAATATGACGACAAGATGTTTTGCTGTTCGGACAACGGTATATTCATTGCAGATGATAAACGGATAGAACATCTTGACGGTCTTAAGGGAGTATGGGATATTGTAAAGCTGGCCGGGCATGAAGATGTATTGTTGGCAGGTACATATAGTGGCTGTATCTTCTTGTGAAAAAAGGTACACATTGAGGTAGAATGCAGGATTCAAGGATTTCCCCGTTCATGCAAAGATATGTTGCCGGAAAAGTTAACGGCGAATACTTTGTGGATAGCCAATAAGGAAAACGGAGTATCCAGGGTCACTTTATCCGAGGATTTGAGGCAGGTAAGGAAGTTTAAAGATTATAACAACAAAACTTTCCCGCTTGGTTATGATGCTTGTTTGTCGGAGGTGGATGGTGATGTCGTTGTAACTTCTCATCACGGTTTGTGGAGTTATGACCAGACACGTGATTGTTTGGAGAGATTTACACGTCTGGAGAATCTGCTGGATGGAAAAGTTTACACTTATCTGAAGGCAGACTCTTTGAAGAATATATGGTACGTAGCGGATGGCCGGTTGAAGGTTTTACGTTATGATGCCGCTGAAAAGAAATATTATCGGGTAGAACATGAAACGTTCCTGCGTGAATCACTAATTGAGAATTTCGAAGATGTCTATTTTTGTAATCAGGGACAGATTGTGGTCGGTACCGAAGAAGGTTTTTCACTCATTAGGCTGGATAGTCAGTCACCGTATCGTTCTCCGTTTACTTTGCAAATCAGGAAAGTATATATGACGGGACAGCGTGATTCGCTTGTTTATGGCCGGAGTTATTCATATGATGATAGTCCGGTGATAATTCCCTATACCATAATTCTCTCCGTATAGAGTATAGTGCCAATAACTATAGTAAAATGCAGACAGCCCTTTATTCTTATAGGTTAAGTAATGGCAGTGAGGAAGGTGAGTGGAGTGAGTATAGCGAGAATAACAAGAAAGAGTTTACTGGTTTGCATGAAGGCAAGTATATATTCAGTGTAAAGTTGTTTACGGATAAGGACACGGTTCCTATAGTGACATCTTTTGCTTTTGAGGTATTACCTCCATGGTATCGCACTTGGTGGAGCTACCTGGCGTATAGTATGGCTATCGTTCTATTACTGTATTATATGTATTATCGCATTGCCGCTAGTCGTAAGCACTTGTTGATGCAGAAAGAACTGGAACTTACAGACAGAAACAGCAGTTCAAGGAGGAGAGTGATTTGAAGGACAGAAAGATTGATTTATTGAAGGAGGAGAATCTGCGTTCCGAATTGCATCATAAATCGGAAGAGTTGATTCGTACGACATTGAACATAGTACGTAAAAATGAGATGCTATTGGGAATTAAGAAGGAAGTTTTGGGCATTTCCCATTCCATCAATGAAGCGAATTTGGTTTCTCTTCGTCGTAAAACACTCCGCCTGTTAGGACAGATTGAAACGAATATAGAGCATGATGATGATTTGCAGGCATTCCAAAGTACATTTGACTCGGTACATCACGACTTCTTCCGGAAGCTGGAAGAGGCATATCCTGGATTGAATAACAAAGATAAGCTGTTGTGTGCATATATAAAGATGAATCTGCTTTCTAAAGAGATAGCTCCATTGATGAATATCTCTTTGCGTGGGGTTGAAATCAGCCGGTATCGTCTGCGGAAGAAGCTGGGTCTTGGAGAGGGGGAGAACTTGCCGGAATTTCTGCAGAATTCAGCAAGTAATAGACTTTTGTAACACCAACAGACTTTCCGGCCCCATATTGAACAGCAGGTCTATGATGCTTAGGTTGGGCAGAAAACCAAGTCTCTCCTGAAATACCTGATAATAGGCTGTGGTGAGAACGCTGTGTCTTCCAGCGTGAAGTCCTTTTTCGGATGGAGCTTTCGCGGAAGTCTGTTTCATCCAGAGTGAATTCGGTCCGGTATTCAGAGGTACGTTCCATATCGGGCTGTATATCTATCAAGGAACAGATGAGACGGCAAAGTTCTTCATTGAAGTCGGCCAGGAATTCATACTTCTTTTCGTAGAAAGGACGGAAATCGTCTTTATAATACTCAAAGAAAGGAGTATGGTTATAGGCCGACTCTATGGCATTCCAATGCAGGTGCCGCCAGTTACCGTGGTCGGAAATACGTATATCCCGCATGGGGCATTTCAGGGTATTCGGTTTGACGGTGGGGATGGAAAGAGCCAATTCACCGTCCGGTGCGGCAATGGTACAGCGGTTGCGGTAGGTCTGCTTCATATAGTGGTCGTGCTGTTCGATAAACACTTTGTCGTATGCCAGCAATTTGGTGTAATACTCTACGGGGGCTAGGTAGGCAGAAGAAAGAAATACGGTTTTCATCGGTGTATTTATGATTAGACGATTTACGATTGAAATTACTGTTCGTTGTTTGTACGTTTATTTTTTCGCTTGTTTGTCATTCCACCTTTTTCCACATTCTGTCCCAACGGTAGCCGTTGAAGAATCCTGTTCCCTTTTCTTTGGAGAACCAGATGATAGATGCCTTGCCTATGATGTGGTCTTCGGGGACGAAACCGAAAAGGCGGGAGTCCGAAAGATTGATGGCATTGTTGGCACCTACCCAGTAGTAGTCTTTGGTAAAATAGCAGTGTTGCACGGGCTTGCCTTCCACATAAAGGGTGTCGTTCTTGATTTCGGCCTGTTTCTTTTCGTGAAGTACCAGGGTATTTCGCAACAAAGTCTTGTTCCACGGATATACGCGTATGGCTTTGCCTTTGCTGGGGATTATCAGAGGTTTCAGCATCTCCATGGAGTCTTCCTTGACAATCGGTTCTATCCAGCAATTCCCGTTCATGGCTTGTTCCAACAAGTAGTGTTCATAACGGCTGAAACTGCGTATATTCTTTATTGAGTCCTGCCCCAATAGTTTGTTGGGAGCGATGGAAAGGATGGAAAGCAATGAATCCAACTGTCGTTCCCGTTGCCTGGGGTAAGAATAAAGGAACTTCTGGTCGGGTGCATTCTTTTCGGAAGGAATCACTGAAAAAAGCGAATCTATCAGCAAGGTATCTCCGGGAGTACCGATGCAACGGCTGATAAAGACTTCCCGTCGGTCAATCACGGGTTCTGAAAGATTGGCAGGATTGTTGAATACAAGAATATCCTCTTTCTGCACCGGACTGTCCGCCCAGCGATGATATCCCCATAACTTCATAAAAGGAAGCCGTAGACCGTAGCTCCACTTGTTTACAAGAATACATTCACCCCGGTACAGTGAGTTCTCCATACCGGAAGAAGGGATAAGATAGGAAGTTGTCACACAACCCCGGAGCAGTACTACGACGAGCACTACTCCAACCATTGCAATTGCCATCTTCCATCCTTTCATCCTGTCGTTCGAAATTAAAGAATTAAAGAGTGAAAGAAGGAAAGGCTTGAGGTCGTTTCCCCACCTCCCTCTTTAATTCTTTAACTCTTAATTCTTAATTCTTTAACTCTTTAATTCATTTAATGCCGTCCACCCACTTGAATATCCGGTTCCAGCGTATCTTGCCGTCAAACCAGTTGCGGTCTTTGTCCAGTGACAGCCATACTACAATCGGTTTTCCTACGACATGGTCTTCCGGCACAAAGCCCCAGTAACGGGAGTCGGCGGACTTGTCGCGGTTGTCGCCCATCATCCAGTAGTAGTCCATATTGAAGGTATAGGAGTCGGTCTTTTCACCATTGATGTAGATGCCGTCTTCCTTGACTTCCAGTTTGTTGCCTTCATAGGCAACGATGCAGCGTTCGTAGATGGGCAGGTTATCCTCGGTTAGCTTGATGGTGGCACCTTTGGCGGGAATCCAGATTGGACCGTAGTTATTGCGGTCCCATTTGGTGTAAAGGTTCAGCGGATACATCTGTCCCGAGAACTCTCCCGGTTCGATGATAATATTACTGATGAGTTTCTTGTTGCCCGAAAGGGTCTCGTACATCTTTTTGGTAAGCGGAAGATGATAGACCGGTGCCAGTCTTCCTTGGGCATCCCGGCGGTCCAATCCCATTTCAATCAGATTCTCTTCCCAGCCCAGACCGTCGGTCATCAGTGTCTGGTCCTCTTTGCTGATGCCCAGTTCACGGAACATATCATCGGTGATATAAGGTCCCGTTGTCTGTACAAAGTAGTTGAATTGCATTTCTGTAGGGTTCTCAATGGCTTTGCGTCGATGTATACTTGTCCTTTCTTGATTTGCAACGTATCGCCGGGCAGGCCTACGCAACGTTTTACATAGTTTTCACGACGGTCAACGGGGCGTATGACAATGTCACCGTACATTCTCGGATTGGAACGGATGAGGTTACGTCCGGCATTGTAGTACAAATCATAGACGGTACGTTGCTGCTTGCGTGTCAGGCTGTCCATATTCACCTTGTTGGGATACACGCGTTTTCCTTCTTCGTAAGCAAGGGTATAGAAGTCTGTCTGCTGGAAGTTGGTGGCTACCGTGTCGCCTGCCGGGAAGTTGAACACCACAATATCGTTCAGTTTCACTTTGCCGAAGCCCGGCACACGTTTGTATTCCCATTGAGGCCATTCGATGTACGACTTGGTGTTGAATACCGGTAGTGTATGTTGTGCCAGCGGCATGGAAAGCGGCGTATTCGGTACGCGCGGGCCATAGCTCATCTTGCTGACATAAAGGAAATCGCCTACCAACAAGGATTTCTCCAGTGAGGAAGACGGTATCTGGTAATTCTGGAACACATAGATATTTACGAAGTAGACGGCTACCAGCGCAAATACGATGGCATCCACCCAACTCATGATGCTGCGTACGGCAGGATTCTCCGATTTCTTCCAGAACCCCCAGGGTATCTTCTTACTGATGTAGATGTCAAAAATGAAGGGTAGTACAATCAGTCCCAGCCAGCTTTTTACCCAAACCAGAAAGGCAAGGTAGAGCAGGGTGACTATACTGAATTTAATCCATTGGGTGCGTGTTGCTTTTCTCATGATGTTTTAGTCTTTTAAAAATGGAAACAAGTCACTCATTCCCAAAGCACCTTCGTGCTTGGCGGTATATTCGGCAGCAAGGACAGCTCCCAAGGCAAATCCCCTGCGATTCTTGGCATCGTGGGTGATAGTGATGCTGTCGGCTTCGGAGTCGTAGCGGATGCTGTGGATGCCCGGTACTTCTCCTTCGCGGATAGAACTTATGGGTAGCTCATTGGCTGCACATTCCGTAGAGCCCGAAACGGTTCCGTCGGGAGCCTGGAAAGTTCCTTCTATCCATTTGTCCTTACGGTCGAGATTCTCCAGAATACCTTCGGCAAGCGTGATGGCCGTTCCGCTCGGAGCGTCCATCTTGTGGATGTGGTGCGTTTCGCTCATTGTCACATCATAGGCAGGGAATTGGTTCATTATCTTTGCGAGGTACTTGTTGACGGCAGAGAATATGCTTACTCCCAGACTGAAGTTGGACGACCAGAACAGTGTCTTGCCGCCTTCGGTACAAAGTCTCTTCACTTCGTCTCCATGTTCCGCCATCCAGCCCGTACTGCCGGATACCAGTTTGACCCCGGCGCGGAATGCTTCATATAGTTATTGTATGCAACCATGGGTTGGTGAACTCTATGGCAACGTCGGCGCTCTTGAAGGCTGCCGATTCAAAGTCTTCCTGATTGTCGACATCGATGATGCTTACAATTTCGTGTCCGCGGCCAAGGGCTATTTTCTCGATTTCCTTGCCCATTTTTCCGTAGCCGATTAATGCGATTTTCATTGTTTCTATCTGTTTTTATTTAGTTTATCAACAAACTATAGGTCGCAAAGATAATCTTTTTCTTACATTTGTGCTCAACATTAACGTCTTGTTAACATGGAACAACTACTGCATTATGTTTGGAAGCACAAAATATTTCCTTTGTCATTGCTCCAGACAACCTCCGGCCGGCCGGTAGAAGTGATAGATCCCGGTTTGCCGAACATGAATGCAGGCCCCGATTTTTTTAATGCCAAACTGAAAATAGACGGTACGCTCTGGGTGGGCAACGTCGAAGTGCATACGCAGGCATCAGACTGGCTGCTCCATAGGCACGACCGTGACAAGGCGTATGATACCGTCATCCTGCACGTGGTGGGCGAATCGAATTGTGATGTGTACCGCACGAACGGTGAGCTGGTTCCCCAGATGGTGCTCACTTGCCCCGACACTGTCCGCTTGCGCTATGAAGAGCTTCGGCAGACAGAGATTTATCCTCCCTGCTATTCCATCCTTGCCTCCCTCCCAAAGCTGACCGTCCATTCCTGGCTGTCCGCTTTGCAGGTAGAGCGTTTTGAGCAGAAAGCATGCGTCATATCCCAGCGGCTCGAACGCTGCAATCATCATTGGGAAGATGTTTTCTTCATTACTCTTGCTCGTAACTTCGGCTTCGGGCTGAATGGGGATGCTTTCGAGGCATGGGCAAACCGCCTTCCATTCCGCGCCGTAGACAAGCATCGGGACAGTCTGTTTCAAGTGGAGGCTTTCTTCCTGGGGCAGGCAGGCCTGCTGGAGGAGGTCTCGGCAGAGGCAGATGATTATTATTTGATACTTCAGAAAGAGTTCCGCTACCTGCAACACAAGTTCGAGCTGCCAGCTCCCATGTCTGTTGAGCAGTGGCGGTTTCTGCGTCTTCGTCCCGATAACTTTCCACATGTACGCCTCGCCCAGCTTGCCTGTCTGTATCACAAGGAGCAGTCGCTCTTCTCGCGTGTTATGGAGGCTGAAACGCTGGAGGCGGTGAAGAAGATACTGGCTGCCAAGACTTCCGCGTATTGGGAGGAGCACTTCAATTTCAGAAAGGTTTCACCCCGGAGGGAAAAGCGGGTAGGGGACGGTGCCTTGAATCTGATTGCCATCAATACGGTCATCCCGTTTCTTTATGCTTATGGCCTGCACAAGGCCGATGACGTTTTGTGTGACCGTGCCACCCGTTTCCTTGAATCCTTGAAGGCCGAAAACAATCACGTAACCCGACTTTGGGATGGTGCCGGTTTGCCGGTATCTACCGCTGCCGATTCGCAGGCTCTGCTTCAACTTCAAAAGGAATATTGTGACAAGAAAGACTGCTTGCGTTGCCGGTTTGGTTACGAGTATCTGAAACATAGATGATAATAATTATCGCCCCATAGCCTTAGCATTTTATTACTTTTATATTATCTTTGCGCATTGAAAAATAATCCGAGTATATGAAGGCTATCCGCTTTGTTTTTTGTCTGTTTGCGGCACTCATGCTGACGACTCTCAATGGTCTGGCTGCCGAAGAGGAGGATTTCAAGACATTTCTCCAGAAATTCACGTCCAGTGCTTCATTCCAGTATTCCCGAATCAAGTTTCCTTTGAAGTCTCCCATCGCCCTCTTGAAGGATGACGGTGAGACGGAACAGACTTTTCCCTTCACCCGCGAGAAGTGGGCATTGCTAGACGAAGAAACGCTGAAGGAAGGACGTACTACCGAAGAGAGGGAGGTACCTATATTTCTCACTTCACTGTCAATGAGCCTGCCCATAAAGAGTTCGAAGCAGGCTATGATGAATCAGAACCTTCCCTTCGTGTGGTCTTTGAACTGACGGATGGCAAGTGGTATGTCACCGACTGCTATAACGACTGGTACAACTTCGATCTCCCTATCAATGAACTGGAAGAAACTATTCAGGCGGTACAAGAGGAAAACAAGGCTTTCGAAGAACTTCATCCTTGATGAAGTGGGGGCAGAAATCCGCCTCAATCATTATTTTATCCTTCTTCTGTACGATTTATGCCCCTCTTTTCCAAAAAGAGGGGTTTCTTTGTACCGTACTAATACATTGAAATATGCGGTTACAACTTCTTTTGATGCAACTTCTCTTATGTGTCCTCCCCGGTATGGAGATGGGCGCTTCCTGCCGCTTACCGCCTGGGTCGTGGAGGATTCTTCCGGAAAAGTGGAAATTACATGTATCGGCGATACGATGGATATTGTATCTCCGGACGGGCTGTCCCTTTGGTATAAGGAACGGTTGACGGGAAACTATGAGATTACCTACCGGGTACAAGTGGTGGTTGAGAATGGTAGCTACGACCGTCTCAGCGACTTGAATTGTTTTTGGGGGGCCGATGACCCCCGGCATCCGGATGACTTCTTTGCCCGCAGTGCATGGCGCAACGGCGAGTTCAAGAATTACAATACGCTGGACCTTTACTATGTGGGCTACGGCGGTAATGATAATGGAACTACGCGTTTCCGTGAATACCATGGAGAGTATTATGGAGTGGACGATGCAAAGATTAAACCCATCTTGAAAGAGTATACCGATGCCGCCCACCTTTTGAAGCCCAACCATTGGTATGAAGTTAAAATCCGTGTGGAGAATGGAGCCACCACTTATGCCATGGATGGTGAAGAACTTTTCAGCTTACCGGTTGCCGATGGCAAAGGAGACGGCTATTTCGCCTTACGGTTGTGGCAGAACCACGTACGTTTTGCAGATTTCCAAGTAGCAAATATCGATAACCTTAAATAAACAGACATGATGCAATTCAGTAAATGGAAAATAGGAGCGGTAGCGCTCGTTTGCATGTTGCTGCCGGGCAGTGTACATGCACAAATCGTGAAGAATGAGCGCTTGCTTTCTTTTGAGGAGAAGCAGGTTCCGGCGTTTGTCACTACGGCAGCTGGTTCGCAGTTGGGCATTAGCGACGAACATTATAGGGATGGCGACCACAGTTTGAGCTGGACTTTCGAGCCGGGTGCCGCACTGTCTATCAAAAAAGACTTGAAGTTTGAGAAGAAAGACCCGACGGGGAAAGACACCTATCTTTCGGCTTTCATCGTATGGGTGTACAATGAGCAGGCCCAGGACAAGCAGATTCGGTTCGAGTTCCTGAAGGATGGCAAGGTATGCACCTCTTTTCCTTTTGGCATCAACTTCACCGGTTGGCGCGGAGCATGGGTATGTTATGAACGCGATATGCAAGGCACCCCGGAAGAAGGGATGGACGAAATCCGCATTGTAGCCCCCGACGTGAAAGGGAAACTCTTTTTCGACCATCTGATTACTGCCAGCAAGGTAGATGCCCGCCAGCAGACTGCCGACTTGCAGGTACCGTTTGTAAATAAGGGAACCACCAACCACTGGCTGGTTATCTACGAACACTCCTTGTGGAAACCGGACATCCCTCTGACAGACGTGACCGAGGCGCAGAAGCAGGATATACGGATTATGGAGAAGCGTTTCCGCGGCATGCTCTACACACCTTCCGCGCTTTCGGACAAGGAGATGCAGTCCATCCGTGAGAAGTATGATTTTTATCGGATTACCTACAAGAACGGCAAGGTAGCAGGACGTCCTATCTATTTCGTACGTCACTCCGAGGCATACGAACGTATGGTACCGATTGGGACAAAGATATGTTCTCCAGACTGGGGATAGAGATAAGCGACTATTTCAACCTGATGAAACGCGTCGCCATCGCCTACAACAATGCGGAGGATGCGGCGCTGAAACACGAGTTGAAGCAGAAATTCATCGCCATGTACGATAACGCCACCGACCAGGGTATTGCCTACGGCAGTTGCTGGGGGAATATCCACCATTACGGATATAGTATGCGCGGTCTGTTTGTGGCTTATTTCTTGATGAAGGACGTGTTGCGTGAGGCAGGTAAGCTGGAAGAGGCGGTACGTACGCTCAACTGGTATGCCATCACCAACGAGGTATATCCCGAACCTGCGTCAACGGTATTGATATAGATACGTTCAACACCAAGTTGCAAGGCCGCATAGCCAGCATTCTGATTATGGAGGATACACCGGAGAAACTGCAATACCTGCGTTCCTTCTCCCGTTGGCTGGACAAAGGCTGCCTTCCTGCGCCGGGATTGGCCGGTTCTTTCAAGTCGGACGGTGCTTGCTTCCATCATTGCAACAATTATCCTGCCTATGCAGTGGGCGGTCTGGACGGTGCCACTAATATGATTTACTTGCTGAGTGGTACCGAGTTCCGTTTGTCCGAGCAGGCACACGAGACGGTGAAGAAAGTGCTTCTCACCATGCGTTTCTATTGCAATCTGAAGCAATGGTCTCTCTCCATGTCCGGCCGCCATCCCAACGGAAAAGGAAGCCTGATACCTATCCAATATGCCACGATGGCCATTGCCGGTACGCCGGATGGCAAGCAGAAATATGATCCCGAAATGGCCGCTGCTATCTGCGCCTGGTTGCCCATACGGAAGTTCCGGACAAGAATGCGCCCGACTATCTGCCGAAGGCTTCCACCCGCCACGAATTGGAGATGAAGAAGTTGCTCGAAGCCCAAGGCTTCCGTCCGGAACCCGACCCGCAAGGCAATCTGGCTTTGGGTTACGGTTGTGTATCCGTACAGCGTCGTAACAACTGGGCTGCCGTAGTACGCGGACATTCCCGTTATCTCTGGGCTGCCGAGCACTATCTCCCCGCCAACTTCTATGGCCGTTATCTGCACATGGCAGCATGCAGATTCTTACCGGAAAACCCGATGAAATGGTTACTTTTGCCACCAGTGGCTGGCAGGAATCCGGTTTCGACTGGAATCGTATTCCGGGTGTCACGAGCATTCATCTGCCTTTCGACCAGTTGCGTGCCCGGGTATTGAATGTCGATACCTTCTCCGGTATGGAGGAGATGCTCTATTCCGATGAGGCTTTTGCCGGCGGTTTGTCCCAGGCACATCTGAACGGTAACTTCGGTATGGTGCTGCATGAACATGATAAGTATAACGGTTCTCACCGTGCCCGCAAGTCGTTCCATTTCTTCGACGGCACCATTGTATGCCTCGGTACGGACATCGAAAACCTGAATACCGAATATCCCACGGAAACCACCGTGTTCCAGCTTGCCGCCATTACTCCCGAAACCCGCCGGTACTGGGAGTCCTATCAGAGTGATGGACAGACTTATATAGACCCCAATGGCGTAGGTTATTACATTTCCAAAGCTTCCCGTCCTGCTGCCCGATATGAGAAGAACTTCCCGCAAGTGACCGTAGGCGAACGTAGCACCAAACCTACTTCCGGCGACTGGGTGTCCTTGACATTGCAGCATGGCAAAGCTCCGAAAGGCGCTTCCTACGAATATGCAGTGCTGCCCCATACGGATGCCGTCGCTTTGAAGCATTCGCCAAGAAACCCACTTACAAGATTCTCCAGCAAGACCGTAACGCCCACATTGTGCGCTCTCCGGCGGACGGTCTTACTTCTTACGTCTTGTTTGAGACTCCGCAGGCTCTGCCCGACGGCGGATTGTTGCAGAAAGCCGATACATCGTGCCTTGTCATGATACGCGAATATAAGGACAAGCTTCTGCTGACTGTTTCCCAACCGACCTGGCCTTGTATCGTGGTCCGAGTGACGAGGCTTTCGATAAAGACGGAAAACGTATTGAGCGCAGTATCTATTCACGCCCGTGGACTGACAATGAGAGTCAGGAGATTCCCGTAACCGTTACTTTGAAGGGACAGTGGAAGGTTGCCGAGACGCCCTATTGCAAGGTGTTGTCGGCAGACAAGAATCAGACTGTGCTGCGCTTTACTTGCCGGGATGCTGCAAGCTTAGAGGTAGAGCTAAAGAGGTAGGGAGAGTATAGGTTAGACATTGATACTGAATACCCACAACACCCGGATGTTTTACCCCATAACATCCGGGTGTTGTGCTATAAAACATGGGGATGTTTTGGGGTAATATATCCCCATGTTTTGGGTGAATACATCCGGGTGTTGTGGGTATTCGGTATAGGAGTCTTAGCCTTTCTCTCCTATAGAGAAAGATACTGGAAACGGTTGTTTAATATGTTCCGAGCAGATTGCTTACTGCTGACTGATAGTTTGCCAGTTTGCTGGTCTTATGAATGGTCTTTCTCGCTTTGCGGTCTCCGTCCGGCAATAGGTACTCCCAGAAACTTTTCATTTTCATTAATAACTGTGCCTCACCGCCTTGCAGTAGCTCTTGATAGGCGTTGAAGACCTCGGTGTGTAGTTGTCCCACTTTTTTCGCCATTTCATCGGAAGAAATCGGGGTTCCTTGCTTGTATTCCAGCGCCAGGGCAGGATTGGCGAGTAGCCCGCGGCCGATGACGATACCTGCCAATCGGGGGAACCGTGTGGTGATAGAACGGATATCGTTCGCGGTATGCAGGTCTCCGTTGTAGAACAGAGGGTGGGTGCACTCTTTGTAGAAAGCTTCAAATCCCTCCAGGTCTACCTCTCCTTTGTATTGTTGCTTGCCCAGACGCGGGTGCAGGATGATGTGTGCGAGGGGGAGTTCGTTGAACAGCGGTAGCAGGGCAAGACACTCCTCCGCCTGCTCCCAACCCAGACGCAGCTTCACGGAGAAACGGATGTCGGGATGCCGGTCGATGGCTTCGGAGAGCAGCGCCTTCACTTCTTCGGGATAGGGCAGCATGCCGGAGCCATTGTGCGCCGGGCCAGCATCGGAAAAGGACAACCCAAATTGATGTCCGTTTCCCGGTATCCTTTTTCGATGAAAAGGGACATTATGTGCTCCAGCTTGTCCGTATCCGGAGCAATGAGCTGGGGGATGAGGTGCAGGTCCGGGTTGTGGTCCGGCTCAATGTCACGGGCATCTTTCCGCCGGATTTCTCCGTGCTCCATGCGTACGAAAGGAGAGTAATAGGTCTCTATGCCGCCGAAAATGCGTGCATGCGCCCGCCGGTAGACGGCATCGGTATAGCCTTGCAGCGGGGCGAAGTGGATGGGTAATATGTTCTCGTTCATGGCTGCAAAGATACACATTTTTACTTCCGGTCTTTGATGGGAATCACCATATTCCAAGAACGGGATGCATTTTCGAACCCTCCGGGCCCGTCCATCGTGGCAAAGAAGATGTAGGCAGGCTTTCCGTCCTCGAAGAGATGAAGGGCGTTCCAGTTGCCCTTGCTTCTCCACGCTGCCGTCTTCCCATTCCACGGTGAGCGAGTAGGCTTTTCGGGTCTTTATCTACAGTCCATTGGATGCCGTCTTTGGAATGTGCCATGACGCCTCCGCCCCGTTCGCCGGTAAACTTGGCTACATGGTCTTTGAAGATGGCATGATAGCCGTCTGCATCTTTCCAGAGGAAAGGGTCTTCCGCTTCGCCCTGACCGTCTACTTCAAAGATGGGATAGTCATTGTTCAGCACCCGATAAGGACCTTCTATGGTAGGGGCATAAGCCATTCCGAGGCTCATGGCCGAGTGCAGGTAACCGTTCGTGTAATGTCGTCCCTTGAATATCATCATCACCGAACCGTCTTCTTGAATGATAGGAGAGGGGTTTGAGGTCAGAAAACTGTAGAAAGTATTGGGCTTGGTCTTCAAGATGGGCTCGTCCAGGCGTTTCCACGGACCGTAGGGCGAGTCGGCAACGGCCAGTCCCACACGTTTGTTGGCACGGGCAACGGTACACCAGGGGCTTTCCAGGGTGAGTTGTTCGTAAGTAGGGTCGGCAAAGGGGTGGGTGGAACCCATATAGATAAGGTAGTATTTTCCGTTCTGCCTCAAAATGCGTGGATTGTGTGTGGAGCGTCCGTCCCAGTATTGCGCGCCACGGGCAGGGAGGGCCACTTCGCTGAACCGGTAAGGTCCTTGCGGTACCTCGGATACGGCATGTACAATCTCCGAGGCTACCATCCATCCCGGATGGAACGGCAAGCTCTTGGGAAAGCGGGAAACGAACATATGGTACTTGCCGTCATCTCCTTTCACTACCGAACTTCCCCAGGCCCAATAGCCTTCGCACTCGAAAGCTGGTGTACGTGGAGCTTTGTCCAAGTGATGAAACAGTGGGTTTTCCGACTTCTGTTTCAGTTCTACCAGATTGTCCAGCTTCTGGGCAGAAGACGTTATAGCTATGAAAGCGGCAAAGAGAAAAAGCAGATGATGTCTTTTCATGGGGAATGTTGTTAATAAGGTTATTATGATGAAACAAAGATAGCCAATCTTTTTATGCCTGCTGCCGCACTCAGCCAGTTCCGTACGAAAACTGCATCTGTTTTGTATGATTGCCGTCATTTCTTCCCTCTGCCTTTCATTATATTTGCTGAAAATATAATCGGACATTATACAATAACCAATACGATTCTAATATGCAGAGAAACCTTATTCTGACCATTCTCGGCCTTTGCTTGGTCGCACCTGCTTTTCCGCAGGAGAAGGAAACACAGTTTGCTTTCAATAATTATCACCGTTACTACAACGAAGCCCGGCAGCGGGAGATGCAGAGAAGGAGAAGTCCATCGAGGCTTTCCGCGCTTCCTTTGCGCAGCATCCTTACCGTTATCATTCCCTGGACACCCGGTTGAGTGCGCAGGAGTGCCTGGCACAACTCACTGCCGACGGTATCTTTTCTGGTTTAAGGGAGCAGGAAGAGCAATTCCGCAAAGAGAATGCCTTTCAGAAGCCTTACTCCAACCCGCAGGCCGAAATAGGCTTGTTCGTGCGGATGCTTCAACCGTATCTGGAAAGTAGCGGATGCCTATCGTAAAGGTGAACTGACAGAAGAGCAGGCCTTGTCCGGTAAAGTGCTGAAGGCAATCTTGCATTACGGCGGTATCGAGGCAGGACGCCCCAATGACGGTCCCCGTTTCCATGCATCTTGCTTTGCCATACCTACGGCAGCGGTCAATACTTATTTCTGCTATCTGAAACAGATGGATGATGCGGAAGGCGGGAAAGGCGGCACATTGCTGCAAGAGGCATGTGATATGTTGAAAACCATTGCCTTACAAGCCTGGACCCAACCTCTCCGCCACGACGAAACCGATGGGAATGTAGTTTCCATTTCCCGTTTCCGCAACCATGTGTGGTGGGTGGGCGGCAATGCATTGGCCTATCGTTCCCTATTGCCCGTGGCCGCCATGTACCGTTCCATTCCTATGATAGACTTGCTGGCGGAAGTTTGCCAGCGCGGTATCAGTATGACCTCCCAAACTACGTATTCCGATGCTTTCTGGACTGAGGGATTCACTGCCGACGGAGCAGGTTGGGGACATGGAAAGCAATGCCTGATTTGGGGCTATCCCATTGACGGGACTTCCAATGCACTTAAAATGCTGAATATGCTGAAAGGCTCTCCCTGGCCAAGAATCTGGGCCGGGATAATGTGCAGGCACTTCTTAATTTCCTGCGTGGTGGTGCCTGGTATTATTATAAGGGATATCGCCTTCCTTGCCTGGACCGTGGCTCGTATGTATATAATCCCACAGAGCTTTCCATCCCTTATGCCGGAATGCTGGATAACCTTATCGGCAACTGGATGGACTCTTTCACCCCCGAAGAGCAGCGGGAACTGTTGCAATTGCAGCAAGAGGTGAAGAAGAATCGCATCATGATGGAGGAGTATGCTCCGGGCATCTATTCCGGTACCCGTTGGTTCTTCAACAACGACGACTTGATAAAGAAGACCCCCGACTATCATATCACGATTAATATGGCCTCTGTCCGTTGTGACGGACTGGAGAGTGCCGCCAGTTTTGCTGATGCCTACAATTTCTATCCGACGGATGGAATGACGTTGTTCCAGCGCAGCGGCGATGAGTATTTCCGGATTATGGGCGGTTGGGATGTCACCGCTTCCCCGGGTGTGACTGCACGCGAAGGCATGGACAAGCTGGTTCCCGTAGAGAATTGGCGTGGTTATTGCAGCAGGAGTAATTTTGCTGCCGGTGCTACGGATGGCGGGAGTAATGCCGTTGCAGGATATATCTTCGAAAAGATGAACGCTTCTGCGAAAGAGGGTGTGAACGACAAGGGGAACAGTGAGGGCTTGAACGAGGTTCTTTATGGCTTCAAGGCATATAAGTCTTATTTCATTCTGGGAGATTACATGGTAGCTTTGGGTACGGGCGTAACCAATAAGCGTCCTGAACTGGATGGGGAGATTCGTACCACCATCGACCAGACGGCTTGGACGGATGAAGTTTTCTCGATGAAAAGGGGAAAAATGGAGCTTGTCGCTTCCGGTACTCACTCGCTTTTGTCGGCAGATGGTACTCCCCTCTGGCTGGTGCAGAAAGGTAAGTTTGCCTATCGGATACTTCCTGAGTATACCCGTGAAGCATTTGTTACTTGCGAGACTCGTCCCACAGATTGGGTGAAGCGGAACAAGGTGAATGAAAAGAAACAAGGCTTGCCCTCAGAAGCCAGAATCCTCCGTCTGTGGGCAAATCATGGACAGCGTCCGGTTGATGATACCTATGGCTATGTGGTTTATGCAGGCCGGCAGATACCATCGGATGAACTGCCGTTCCGGGTATTGCAGAACGATACCTTGGTGCAGGCGGTCTGCTCTATGGATGGAAAGGTGGTGGAAGCTGTCTTGTATCCCGGCAATAAAGGTTTGCAGGCAGAAGGTTTGTCTCTTTCTGCTTCTGCCCCGTGTGCGGTGCTGATAAGGGAAGAAGCAGGGGAGATTGTGGTTTCTGTCACCGATGCTTGCATGAATGCGGCTCTGAAAGAGATTCGGATTGTTTTCAATGGAAGGGAAATCAAGGTACCTATGCCGCAGGGGATGCTTTGTGGAAAACCGGCGGTAATACGTGTGGATAGAATGACAAATCAATGATATAGATTCTTTTATTGATTACTTTCTGGGCTTATATCGGTCTACTCACTACTTTTGTTTCTACACAAAAGTTTCAAAATGAATAATATCTGTCGCGATGTCAGGCTCTAATGGTATATTGGGAATAGTGTGATATAGTTGCTTTTGACGTTCAAGACCATTCCTTATTTGGTTGGATGTCTTTGGGGCAGTATTATCATTGTATTGATAAATAAAAGGGAGGAACCTCACGGCCCCTCCCTTTCGTACATATCAAATTGATTAAGGTCTATTTGATTTCTTGATAAATAAGGTTAGAAGTTTTGTGTTATTCTGTTTCTATTAATAACCGGCATTATTGGTCCATTGTGCCAATTCAATCTGCTGGTAAGGTATTGGGAAGTAGTAATGGTTGTTTCTTTGGAAAAGAGAACCATTCCATGTCTCAGCTCTAACTTCACTGACTTTTTCCAGTCGAACCAAGTCAAACCAGCGTTTCATTTCTGCAAAGATTCCCAACCACGTTCGTTGAATACGGCTGTTGTAAAGGCTGTAGGATCAGTAGTGGTTGTTAATTGGTTATCTGCATAACCGGCTCGCTTTTGTACTTTCTGAATGGCATCCAAGGCTTGTGCATTTACACTGTTTGTTGCACGAGTGGAGGCTTCGGCATACATCAACAGAACATCTGCATAACGGTAAATGCAAGTGATACCATTGGCTTGGGCGCTTTTGCCTGCTGCTCCTTCATTATAGTCATAATATTTGGAGATAGCGGGAAGCTTGTCTTGACTTTCTTTATAAGTGACATGACCTGTCTTGGTATCCCATTCTGTCATGTAGTTCCATGCCTTACGCTCATCATCCGGATAGTTCAGGAAGAAAGCTTCGTTTGCATAATAGTCGGCCCAACCGGCATTCAGACCAAAGTCAACCGGATAATAAGACTTGCCATAGTTACTTGCAGTTTTCAGTTTAGCATTATGATGAATGGCAAACATTACTTCGTTGGCTTGTGCCTTATTGGCCTCTTTCCACAATTCTGCATATTCTTGAGTCAGATATAAGCCTGAGTTGTCTATAATGTCTTTAGCGGCTGCAGCTGCCAGAGAGTAATATTCTTGTCCTCTCTTTAAAGGCCAGCCTGCCATAGTCATATAAGCATCGGCAAGACAAGCTTTAGCTGCCCATTTTGATGGGGCGGAGCTAAAGCCTGTGCGGCTTTTTGTAGGCAACAGTTCTACGGCTCTTGTCAGGCTTGGAATAACTGCCTGGTCGTAGATTTCGGCAACGGCAGTTCTCGGCATGTAAGTCGAGGCATCTTCTTCTTTTAGGATTAGTGGCACATCACCTACATACGTGCCAAATAGAAATAAGAGAGTCCGCGGAGGAAGTAAGCTTCTCCCAATACTTCTTCGAATTGTTTGGCTTTGGTCGCATCTCCAGGAGGAACAACCTTATTGATAAGTTTATTCGAGTTGTTGATTACTGTATAAAATAGCTTCCAAGTAGTGTCGAAGTCGGCGTTATTGGCTGTAATATTAGGAGTCAGTCTGTAATAATTCGCCAATTCGTTGTTGGCTTTTGCTGCACGGTAGATAATATCATCCGAACATACATTGATACGTTGTAGGCGGCAGTTGAAACCATAGTTTCCGTTCCATAAATCATTGTATAGTGCTGTTGCAGCTTGTTGAAGACCGGTCAGGTCCATACTGGCAATGTATTCCTCTTCTGTGATGAAGGATTGCGGTTCTTGTGTCAGGTCTACACAAGAAGTTGTTAGAAACATACTACCGGCAATTGTTGCTATATATGCTAATTTTTTCATATTGTTCTCTTGTTTAATAAGATTAATCATTAGAATGCAAAGTTCAAACCAATCAGATAATTACGGCTGTTGGGATATGCACCCCAGTCAACACCTTGTACCAACGGGCTACCCATAGTTGCTTCAGGATCCAAGCCTGAGTAACTGGTGATGTGGAATGGGTTTTGAATAGAAGCATAAACACGCAGGTTTGTGATACCGAGTGCCTTGCAGGCTAATTCCGGTAATGTGTAACCTAATGTGATACTTTTCATTTTGATGAAGCTTCCGTTTTCTACAAAACGTGTAGAGAAGAAGTCTTTATTCTCAGTACCGCCATTTATGAAGCCCGGTACATCCGTATCGGTGTTGGTCGGTGTCCAACGGTTAAGGAAGTCACGCATAGGAGTTACACCAGCCACTTGTTGGCTCTTGATATGGTTGAAGCCCATCTGATGAGTAGCGTTGTAAATATCGAATCCATGGAATCCTACAATGAAGAATGAGAAATCAAAGTTCTTATAGTTGAAAGTATTGTTCCAACCCCAGTTGAAGGTCGGCTGTCCACAACCGATTATACCTTGGTCTTCATTATTGATAACGCCATCTTTGTTAACGTCTACATATTTTGAGTTACCGGGTAATACGTTGTATACCTCACCGTTCGTTTTGCCAGTTGCATTGCCGTTGGCATCAATAAACGGAGCATTAACATCTGCTTCCTGCCAGATTCCGTCGAAAGTATATCCCCAGAAAGTTCCCAGTTTCTCACCTTCAATCATTTGGAACAATTGGTTCTGGTAGTTACCGGCTTGTTGTTGACGGTGATTGGCAGTCGGTATCTTATTAAATGTACCCTTATTGTGTGATAAGGTAAGATCTGTGTGCCAGCTGAAATCTTTGCTATTGAACGGATCTGCGCTGATGGTGAATTCAACACCGGTATTTTTGATTTCACCGGAGTTCATCAGTAATGCTGAGTAACCCATGTGGGCGGGCTGTGCCAATTCAAGCAAGATATCCTTAGAGAGTTTGTTGTACCAGTCTGCCGTTAAACGGACACGACCATCGAGAATGCCGAAGTCAATACCGACGTTGAACTGGTCATTACGTTCCCATTTCAGGTAGGGAGCAGCAGGGCGGTCTACTTTGTAAGAGGTGGAGCCGTCACTGTTTCTTACAGGAGACATCTTAGAGAAAATACGATAAGCCTCTACTGATTGATTACCAACAGAACCGTAACCTAAACGAAGTTTCAGTTGATTGATAAAGCTGTTGTCCTTCAGGAAGTTTTCTTGTTTCAGGTCCCAAGCCAAGGCTGCAGAGGGGAAGTAGCTCCATTTGTCTTTCAGACGTGAAGAACCGTCGGCACGTATAGAAGCGGTAACCATATAACGGTTCATGAATACATAGTTGACGCGCAACATACCTGACATTAATGTGTTAATGACGCGGTCTGAAGCGATAGTTGCAAGGTTAGCGTCAGACCATGCAAGGTTATCTACTCCGATGCGGTCGATGTAATCCAGATTAGAAGCAGTGCTTGTATGATTGTAGTTATTATCGTAAGATTGCTCGAATACAGCAGTTGCGTTGACACGGTGGTTGGCATTGAATTCTTTAACATAACTCAATGTATTGGTATTCAACCAAGAGGTGTTCCAATAGCTGCGAGACTGACCTTGAGTCTTGTTGTTCTTGTAGAAGCTATAGCTTTCTTCATTTTCGATGGAAGTATTAAGACGGTTGTCAAATACAACACCCAATTGTGAACGGAAGCTCAAACCATCCATAATATCAAATTGAACATAACCTTGCAGGCGGTTGTTGACGGTCTTGTTGGAGTTGTTAGATTCCCAGATATATCCCATCGGGTTGTATGACGGGCTTCCCTCAAAGAATGCGTTGTTATAACTGCCTTCTTCGTTTTTAGGTGAAATGGTATTTGGGAAGTACATCGCTTGTTGAATTAAACCGTCGTATTGGCTGATACGGGGAGCTGAATTGTTTCTGTAGTGTCCGTAGATATTCAAACCGGCTTTCAACCATTTCTTAATTTTAGTATCTACTTTTAAACGCCAACTGTAGATGCTACTGTCTGATTCCTTAATGATACCTTCATCGTTTTGATAACGCAAAGATGCCAGGAAGGTAGTTTTTTCGCCACCACCTGCGATGGAAAGTTCATAGTTCTGAGTAACAGCAGTACGGAAGATTTCTCTTGAATAATCATAACCTGCCGTACCATTCTTGAAAGCAGCCAATTGTTCTGCGTTGTAAAAGTGATTATCTTCATAACCGAAGTATTCCTTACCATAGTCATTAACCAGGTTGGCATATTCATACGGAGAAAGATTATCAGCATACTTGGCTACAGTCTTGATGTTGGCAAATGCATTAAAAGATACAGTCAATTTGTCTTGGGATGGGTTTTTGGTAGTAACCAAGATTACACCGTTTGCACCGCGAGAACCGTAAACAGCTGTTGCAGATGCGTCTTTCAATACTTCGATAGATTGAATATCGGAAGGATTCAACGACTGAAGGGAACCACCGATGAAACCGTCGATAACAACCAAAGGACCGGTTTCTGCTGTGATAGAGTTGATACCACGTACACGGATGGTATTGTCTTCAGTAGGATTACCGGAACCGGAGAGAACTGATACACCGGCCATACGTCCCTGCAATGCATCGGATACATTACCGGTCGGGGTGTTTTTCAATGCATCTGCTGCTTTTACAGAAGCAACTGCACCGGTCAGATCACTCTTACGTTGAACGCCGTAACCCACTACGACAACTTCCTGCAGCAATTGGCTGTCTTCTGCCAGTTTTACATCGATTTTGGTCTTTCCGCCTACGGCAATCTTTTGTGTCTGATATCCGATATAGGAGAATACGAGAGTTGCGTTTGCCGGAACATTGGGAAGGGTGTAGTTTCCGTCAATGTCTGTGATACATCCGTTACTTGTTCCTTCCACCTGGATAGAAGCACCAATCACCGGACCTAAGTTGTCAGTCACTGTACCTGTTACTGTGAGATTCTGTGCATTGGCCTGCGTGGCAAATAGGACAGAAAGCAACATAATACCTAATGCTTTAAAGAAGCTGGATTTCTGTTTCATAAATATTAATTTAATTAGTTATTAATAAAGGTTGTTTCTTCGTTTTGTACTCACTTCAGAGTTGAATCACATCGCAAATGTAGGAGATGGAATATACAAATGCATTAGTTAATAGTTCGCAAAAAGTACGAATTCGTACAAAACTTGCGAACTATACCACTCTTGTACTTTTATTCCCTTTCACTTTGGTTCTTTGCTTCCTTCACCTCTTCCAGTAGGGCAGAGAGCGTTTTTACCTTGTCCGGATGGCCTTCTGCCACATTGTCTTTTTCGGACGGATCAATGGAAAGATTGTACAGTTGAGGCTGTGGGGCATTTCCCATTTCTATTTTGGTCCAATACTCCAGTGCCGGCTTGTCGCTGGGTTCTATGTATTTCCAGTCTCCCTGGATGATGGAGAGTGTGTTGTCCAGATTCTGCTGTACAATATAGTCACATCCGGTGGTGTCGGTTCCCAGGAAGTTATTGAGCTGGTCGCGGCTGTCGGGAGCGATGCCTGCTTCCAACGGATGATTCAGCAGGGCGGCAAATGAAGCATAGACATCAATCATGGAGAAGAGGCTTGTTGTTTGCCGGGTTTGATGCCATTGGGCCAGCGTACAATGAAGGGAATACGGGTACCGGCATCGAAAGCGCTGTACTTCCCACCGCGGTAGTGCTTCATGGGAGTATGGCCGTTCAGCAGTTCGCGTGCCTGGTCTTGGTAGCCGTCGTCTATGACGGGACCATTGTCACTGCATAATACAAAAATGGTGTTGTCGCAATGCCGAGGCTGTCCAGGGTGTGCATGATTTCACCCACGGTCCAGTCCAGTTGGAGGATGACGTCGCCACGTACGCCCAAACCGCTCTTGCCGGCGAAACGTGGATGTGGCACGCGGGGAACATGTACATCTTGCGTACCCATATAGAGGAAGAATGGTTCGTCTTTATGGGCTGTGATGAAGTTCTTGGCCTTGTCTGTAATCATGTCGGCAATGTCTTCGTCTATCCAAAGGGCGGATTTACCACCGGTCATCCAGCCGATACGGGGGATACCGTTGATGATGGTATTATTGTGCCCCTGGCTGGGTTTCATCTTGACGAGTTCGGGGTTTTCGAGACCGGTAGGCCAGTCACCGACCTTGTGGTCGTAGCTCACGGTGATAGGGTCGTTGGGGTCGAGGCCCACTACATGTCCGTTCTCTACAAAGACGCAGGGAACGCGGTCGACGGTAGCGGGGATGATGTATTCATAGTCAAAGCCGATGTCTTGGGTGTTCGGTTTGATGGAGTGGTTGAAGTCTGTACCGCCTTTAGGACCCAGGCCGAGGTGCCACTTACCCACTGCTGCAGTGGCGTAGCCTTCTTCCTTGAACATATCGGCCATAGTGACGCAGGCGGTATCGATGATGAGTTCGGAATTGCCCGGAGCAATGCCGGTGTTCTTCTGTCGCCAGGGATACATGCCTGTCAGCAGGCCGAAGCGGGAAGGGGTGCTGGTGGAAGAAGTGGCATAAGCGTTGGTAAACTGCATGCCTTGTCCGGCAAGGCGGTCGATGTTGGGAGTGCTTACTTTGGTGGCACCGTAACAGCTCAGGTCGCCGATACCCAGGTCATCAGCAATCAGATATACTACATTGGGCTTCTGCGGAGAGTGCTCCGGAGCCTTGCCTTTTGATTGGCTTCCGCATCCCGCTATCAGGCTGCACCGGGAAGCAGAGACCACAAGGGGGAAAAATGCTTCATAGTTCTTTGACTTTAGATTGTAATTCTGAGGTCAAAGGTAAGAGGTTTTGTGGAATCGGGTGTATAAGGAAGTACAAGGGAAGGGAGAAAAAGTACAAACCGTGTCATGCGATGGCTTGATGTACAATATTAAGATGTCTCTTCACTGTCTTCCGTACTTTCTTCTCCTCCATTCTCTCCTTTGCGGTAGGCCAGCGGGCTGACGTGGTAAATGTCCTTGAAGCATTTGGAGAAATAGCGTGAAGAACTGAAACCTATCCGGTCCGAAATTTCGTGATATTCAGTTCCGGATTGTTGCGCAGCATCAGGGCACCCTTCTTCAGGCGGATAGTCAGGATAAAGTCGTTCGGAGTTTGCCCGGTGATAGCCTTCAGCTTGGTGAACAGATTGGTGCGTGCCATTGCCATTTCACGTGCAAAGACGTTGACGTTGAATTCCGTATCGTCCAGATGTTTCTCAATGACTGTCATGGCGCGGTCCAGAATCTCCTTGTCTATGGGATTGGTGGCAAGCATCTGTGCGAAAGCCTGTGGTTGCTTGCTGAACTTCTCCTGCAGAAGAATACGCGAGTTTACCAGATTGTTGCAGCGCGAAATCAGCAGATTGGTGTTGAACGGTTTGGTGATGTAATCGTCCGCACCGATGCGCAGTCCCTCGATGTTCTGTTCGATGGCAGTCCGTGCAGTGAGCAGCACCACGGGATATGCAGGTGTTGAAGTCACTTTTTATCTGTTTGCACAGTTCCGTTCCCGACATGTTGGGCATTACTACATCGCTGACTACGATATTGGGCATTTCGCTGCGTACCAGTGCAAGTCCTTCCGCTCCGTCGGCCGCAGTCAGCACTTCGTAGAAGGGCTTGAAGATACCTGCCAGCATGTCACGGATGGAGTCGTTGTCTTCCACTATCAGGATTTTGGCATCCGGCAGGCGTTTGATGGGAGCATTCTCTTCCAGCTCGGCTTTGAGCAAGGCATCGTTTTCCGGTTTGGGAATCTCTATCTGTTGCACGCTGTCTGCATTCTTATTTATTTGCTCTTCGTCAAACAGCGCGTTCCCCAATTGCAGGTTTACGATAAAGCTGGTGCCTTTGCCCAGTTCGCTTTCCACTCGGATGCTACCGTGGTGGAGTTCCACGATACCTTTGGTCAATGCCAGACCGATGCCCGTACCCGTCTTGCTTGCATCCGTAGAGTCCATCTGGTCTATCTGGTAGAAGCGGTCGAATATTTTGTCCACTTCCCGGGCATCTATGCCGCTGCCGGTATCGGTCACGCGGATGACGGCATTGCTGCCTTCGGTCTTGATGCTGAGGGTGATGCTGTCTTCCGCCTTGGTATGCTTGACGGCGTTGGACAGCAGGTTGTTTATCACTTTCTGCATCTGTTTTTGGTCATACCACACTTCGAGGCTGTCTGTTTCCTTCTCGAAGTAGAGGCTGATTTGTTTGGCGCTGGCATATTCCAGGAAAAGCAGATAGTTTTCGTATAGGAAGTTCACGATGTTGTGTGGGCTTACCTTTATCTTCATGTGTCCTTGTTCTTGCTTGCGGAAGTCGAGCAGTTCGGTGATGAGTTCCCGTAGCTGGATGCTGTTTTTGTAAATGCCCAATACCTTGTTATATATGGCAGGCGTGAAATTCTGGAGTTGCATCAGCGTTTCCACTTGTGCCACGATGAGCGTCAGCGGGGTACGGAATTCATGGGAAATGTTGGTGAAGAAGCGCAATTTGGACTGGTTCAGGCTTCTACGTCGCGGATGTGCTTCTGCTCGTATTTCAGCGATTCACGCAGCTTGATTCTCGACTTGTAGGTACGCACCAGATACCACAGCAGGATTCCCGTCACTATCAGGTAGATGAGGTAGGCAAGAGGCGTCTTGTAGTAGGGAGGCAGCACGTGGATGGTCAGGTGGACTTGCGGACAAAGGCTCTCGTCTTTTCCGTTGGGCTTTATAATCAAGTTATAGGTTCCGGCGTTCAGGTTGGTATAGGTGATGTTGTGCAGTCCACGGGCACTGTTCCAGTCGTTGGAGAAGCCTTCCAGCTTATAGATGATGTCGTCTTTGTTGGCGGCTACATAGTTTGAAGTGGCAAACTCTATGCTGAACATGGACTGGTCAGCGTTGAGCGTAATCTCGGGGGTGCAGTACAAGGCTTGCTGCAGGATACCGGTCTCATCTCCACTTGTATTTCCGTTCCGTTCACAATGAGGCGGGAGAGGATGATTTTGTAGGGTTTCGGCGTGAAGTTCAACTCCATTTCATGGAAAGAAATCATTCCCTGCGTGCCTCCCAGGAATATTTCTCCGTCACGGGTCACGCAAAGGGCATTCTCATTGACGGCAGTCATTGGGAAACCGTTTTCGGCACTGTAGTTCAGGAATGCCTTTTGCCGGTAGTCGAAGATGGAGAAGCCCTCGTTGGTGATGAGCAGCAGTTTGCCGCTGGTGGGGGATTCCTCCGTCTCATAGATACAGTCGCTGGAAAGGCCGTTCTTCGCTTGGTCAAAGTTCTCGAAGTCGTTGCTGGCAGGGCGGTATAAGTCCAGTCCGCTGCCCGAAGTGGCGAACCACAGATTGCCTTTGCTGTCTTGGGTAATGTTGTTTACATTGTTGTTGCTGATGCTGTGTGGGTCGGCAGTATCATGGCGGTAGTTGGTCAGTTTGCCGGTATCGAAACGGTAGCTGAACACACCTTCGCCCGTGGCTGCAATCCAGAGCGTACCGTTGCTGTCGAAAGTGACATCTGCCACCATCTTGATTTTTTTGCCTTCTTTACTGTCCTGGAACAGTTGTTGGCATTTCCCGTTGGCAGGGTCGAAGAGGCAGATTCCGTTTTGGGTGGCTATCACCAGGTGGTCTTGGTAAGGCGCGATATCGCGGATGATGTCGAAGGCAAGGTCTCCGGATTACCTGCTTCCATGCGGTAGTGTGTGAATCGCCCCGAGCGTATGTCCAGTCTGTTCAGTCCGCCCAGATGGGTTCCTATCCAGATGATGTCTTTGGAGGCATCATAATAGAGAGCCTTGATGTTGTTATGGGAAATACTGTTGGGACCGATTTCCGGGCGGAACCATTTGAACTCACGGGTACGGCGGTTGTAATAGTTCAGTCCGCCCCCTTCGGTGCCAATCCACAGATTGCCGTCCTTGTCTTCGATGGTGCGGCCTACAACCGGATTGCTCAGCCCCTTCTTTTCGATGGGCGAATACATATAGCGGCTGTATATCTCGTACTCGGGGTTGAAGTAGTTGACGCCGCCAAAGTAGGTCCCCAGCCACAGCGTTCCTTGGTTGTCCTTTACGATGCACCAGATGGAAGAGTGTGTCAGTCCGTCGCTCTGGGCATCACTGGCAGTGTGGTTCTGGAAGAGTCCCGTACTTTTGTCATACCGGTTCAATCCGTTGAATGTCCCAATCCAGATGTTTCCCAGATTGTCTTCACAGCAGGCTCGCACGAAGTTGGAAGAGATGCTGTAAGGGTTCTTTGCGTCGTATTCAAAGATTTCGATGGTTCCGTCGGTCTTTACATGGTGCAGCCCTTCTTCCCAGCTGCAATCCATAACTCGCCTTCGCTGTCTTGGTATATGCTGGTGATGTTGCCTTTCAGGATGGGGTGGGTCAGCTCGTTCTTGTCCAGTTGCAGGCGGTATGCTCCGTCGGTGGTCGTTCCAATCCACATTTGTCCTTTGTCCAGATGCATACAGCAGATTTCCAGACTTTTTCCGGGAAGCTGGTAATAGAGGTCAAAGTTCCCGGTCTGCTCGTTATAGCGGTAGATTTCATTCTGTTTTCCGATGAAAAGGGCCTCTTTGTAATATATGCTGTGCACATTTCCTTGCAGCAGGGTGGTGAATCTTTGGGTGGCGAGATTGAACTCGGCTACTCCTTCCGTACAGAGCAGGTAGATTTTTCCGTTACGGTTGCCGGCCATGCGCAGCACGGTGTTGCAGAAAAGGCTGTAAGGGTCGTTCTTCTGCAGCTTGTAAGTTTGTATGTCTTCTCCGTCATAACGGTTCAAGCCTTCTCGGGTTCCAATCCATAAGACACCGTTTTCATCGATGTAAAGGCTGTTCACGGAGAATTGTGACAGACCGTCGTCGGTTGTCAGATGGTTGAAGGTGATGTTCTGCGCCTGCAGGGTTGCAGCAATCATGCTTACTGAAACAAGAAGCAGCCGGATGATAAACGTTCGCACTTTTCGGGTAGTTTTTAAGGTTTCAGTTACAAATATAGGTATATTTTGTACAAGACTTCTTATTTATTAGGCAGTTTTTGCGGTTATGTTTGGATAAATGTATAATTTTGGAAGCGCGCCGAACGATACTTGCCTTTTGGTATAAGGCAATCAGCGTATCTTTGTAAACAAATTAATTCATTAATTATCATGAAAGACCTTTTATCTATTGTATCTCATTTTCAAATGCAGGGTACGGTTCGTGAAATCAAGCCTTTAGGCTCAGGCCTGATTAACGATACGTACAAAGTGACCACCGTTGAGGCCGATGCGCCGGACTATGTTCTGCAACGTATCAATCATGCCATTTTCCAGAATGTAGAGATGTTACAGTCTAATATCGAGGCTGTGACCGGGCATATCCGTAAGAAACTGGAAGAGAAAGGAGAAGCCGATGTCGAGCGTAAAGTGCTTCATTTCATCCCCACGGCCGAAGGGAAAACCTATTGGTATGACGGTGAGAACTACTGGCGTATCATGACTTTTATTCCCCGTGCCAAGACTTACGAGACGGTGAACCCCGAATATTCCTATTATGCGGGAGCTGCCTTCGGTAACTTCCAGGCTATGCTTGCCGATATTCCAGATACATTGGGCGAGACAATTCCCGATTTCCACAACATGGAGTTCCGCCTGAAGCAACTCCGTGACGCTGTGGCTGCCGATGCTGCGGGACGTGTGCAGGAGGTGCGGTATTTTCTGGATGAGATAGAAAAACGCGCTGATGAAATGTGTAAGGCAGAACGTCTGTACCGTGAAGGCAAACTGCCCAAACGGGTATGCCACTGTGATACGAAAGTGAACAATATGATGTTCGACGAAGACGGTACGGTGCTTTGTGTCATCGACCTGGATACGGTGATGCCCAGCTTCATCTTCTCCGATTATGGCGATTTCCTTCGCTCAGGTGCAACACGGGGTTGGAAGATGACAAGAATCTGGATAATGTGAACTTCAATATGGAAATATTCCAGGCATTTACCAAGGGTTATCTGGAATCGGGCAAATCCTTCTTGTTGCCGATAGAGATTGAGAATCTGCCTTATGCGGCTGCCTTGTTCCCATACATGCAGTGCGTACGCTTCCTGGCAGATTATATCAACGGTGATACTTATTATAAAATCCAGTATCCGGAGCACAATCTTGTGCGTACCAAGGCTCAGTTCAAACTGTTGCAGAGCGTGGAGGAGCATACACCGGAGATGAAAAAATTCATTGACTCATGTATCTGAAAAAGTTTTTAATGACGATAGCTGCCGCTCTTTGCATGCTGCCGCTGTCTGCAATTAATCCCCAAAATAGTAAAATGAAAGAATTGAATGTAAAGAAAGTAAGTGTGGCCAATATACCGGTAGAGTCGGTTCCGGCTCTTATGGATGAAGAGAAGGTGGCGTTTCAGCCTGTAAACACTGTGAATTGGGCTGCTTTTCCTTATACTCCCGATGTGGAATTCCGCATAGCGCATACGGAAGATGCCATTCTGCTGCATTTCAAGGTAAGGGAAGCGAGTGTACGCGCAGTTGCAGGCCACGATAACGGTCCGGTTTGGGAAGATGCGTGTGTAGAGTTCTTCTCTGTGCCTGCCGGTGACGGAGTGTACTACAATATGGAGTGTAATTGTGCCGGAACTCTGCTTATTGGAGCAGGTGCCGGACGTGGAAACCGCCAGCATGCCCCGCAAGAGGTGCTCGATAAAGTACAGCGTTGGGCTTCTTTGGGACGTGAGGCGTTTGAAGAAAGAGTAGGAGAGTGCAGTTGGGAAGTGGCTCTGGTCGTTCCCTATTCCGCTTTCTTCCTGCACCGCATCACTTCATTGGATGGCCAGACCATTCGTGCCAACTTCTATAAGTGTGGTGACAAGCTTCAGACCCCCCACTTCCTTTCCTGGAATCCGATTGAACTGGAGAAGCCGAACTTCCATTGTCCGGAGTTCTTCGGTGCACTGCATTTCGAGTAACTTTCTTCCTTCTTGCGTATCTCCCTATCCATCGGGCTTTCCGGTGAAACCTTTATGCCGTTGACGGAATCAGCCTCTCTACTCTGATTGCGCTTGAAAAGGGTATAAAATAGGGCCTGCTCCGTATCTCCTCCGTGTCTGCTCCGTACCTGCTCCACATAAAGGTACCCTTATACGGAGAAAGTACGGAGCAGACACGGAGGAGATACGGCCCGGGTACGGACAGGACACTCCCTTTGACTCCTAAGAAACGGAACATGCGGAACTTGGGTAATAGATGTTTATTCAGGCAATTTATTCGTTCAGTTGCACACTGTTATGCTGCGGAACGCTGTTTTTAATTCGTTAGACTACTGTCATTCTTTCGTTAGACAAGTGTCTAACGAAAGAATGACAGTAGTCTAACGAAAGGGAACCCCTTGTCTAACGAATTAAAAACGGCGATTAACGATATTAAAAAGACAGAAGGGGAAACTAAAAGGTGCGTGTTTTCTCGCAACGAAACTTAAACGGACTCTAAACAAAAAACATTATTTTTGCAGTGCATTAAGCAGTAAGCCACATGAAAAAACAAACCATAGCCCTCATAGCCATACTGACCGCACTACTGACAGCCTGCACCGAAACGACAGGCTACAATACAACATTGGTACAAGCAGACTCGCTGATGAATTTGCATCCGGACAGTGCACTGAACATGCTGGAAAGCATATCAACCGACAGCCTGAAAACAAAAGCAGACCGCGCCTACCATGCACTGCTGCTGACACAAGCACGGGACAAGAATTACATAGTGCAGACGGATGATTCGCTGATACAAGTGGCCGTGCGCTACTATGACACGCATGAAAATGCCCACTGCAAGCACGGGCATATTACTGTTGGGGAAGTCTTTATAGAGACCGGAACGACTATTCCCAAGCCATAGACAAATACACTATAGCCTTGTCGCATATCAACGGCCGCTCAGAAAACGCAGAGTTAAAGGCCTCCTTATACAGCAACCTCGGCTATCTGTACTATACACAAGGCCTCAGTACCGAAGCAGATTCCATCTACCAACGGGCAGAACTATTGGCTAAATCACAAAAAGACACAGCCTCTTTATGTTATACCCTATCACAACGTGGAATGATAAGCTTGAACAAGGAAAAACGTATTATCCGAAAGCGGAGCAACAGATGCAGCAAGCCTTGTCTATCGGCAAAGCATTCTCTGACAGTACGATATTAGTGCCTATCTACCACTCCCTAAGTATGCTATACAGCCTTATGCCCAAGCCGGGACAAGCATTGCTATATGCACGCCTCAACTATTCCGGTCTGAAAGATACCCAGCATTGCTATAGGACATTCCTGCTACTGGGAAATGCCTATTTCATAAACGGCCAATATGATTCTGCTGGCATCTTCCTGCAAAAAATACTTAAAGCAGAAAGATACTACGACACCAAAGCAGATGCTTGTATGCGTTTGTCGGAGATAGCACAAAAAAAGGGATATGGAAACATCCATTCTTCTGGAAAGAAAGCGGACAATGTATCAGGACAGTGCACAAATTAATCAGCAAGGGCATGACATTCTCAATACCGTAATTGCCCACGAAAGGAATAATAGTAATACAATATCAAAACGGAGCACATATATCCTATGTACAGTAAGTACCATTTTTCTCGCTATAAGTTTCGTCTGCATATTCTATTTCAGGAAGAAACACCTACAGCATAAAGCCGAAAAGAAAGAATGGGAAGAAACACTGCAGGCCGAAATTGCCAAGGCGAACTTAAGGAGGAAACAAGAACTTGCTGAAAAAGAACGGGAAAATGCAACCTTGCAAGAAAAAGTCAGCCAGCTGGTTGTGAAGAAGCCAACTCATAGACAAGAAGAATACAAGACTTCTGCACTCTACATCAAAGTGTCCCGAATAACCAAAGACCTTCAAAAAGTAGAGACAAAAGAAAACCTGAATGAAGAAGAGTGGAGTCAGTTCACAGCCCTTACAAATGCCGGATGGTATGGAATCATCACCTATCTTGATGAAAGATACAATCTGTCTGCAGAAGAAATTCGTGAATACAGAGGAACATTAAAAGAACCTGGCAAAGAAAGCCCATATCGTAACCGTTCTGTAGAAGAGAATCTTGAACTTTTTGAAAAGATGAAGAATGGTGAATTGCAGATGGAGAGAAAGTACTTCGAGCAAAGATTGATATGCTGACCGGTAATATTAA
>ENA-OQCP01000042-OQCP01000042.1-human-gut-metagenome-genome-assembly--contig:-NODE-42-length-45189-cov-8.151036_pt1 | contig 45189 bp, 45 predicted proteins | sample MGYA00242760_ERZ504583 | MGnify/ENA primary metagenome ERZ504583 (study PRJEB26092, sample SAMD00036308) | human gut metagenome | host: Homo sapiens | study: EMG produced TPA metagenomics assembly of...
AAAATCACCATCTGACTTACAATTCAAAGTTACTGTTCACTCCATTCACAGTAACTTAGCCAAAATTCATTCCAGATTGCCTGCGGCAATGGAATTTTGGCTTGTATGTCTCGGGATTTTGGCATATTCATGCCAAAACACCTCGCGGGATAGTGGTACATTCAGACAGTATATTATCCATCCGGTAATACCTGATGCTTGTAGCCTGCCGGTCAGCTGTGTTATACTCTACACATATCAGCAATACGCAAATGCAGGCTGAACAACTGTTTCTATCCGCATTTGCGGGCAAGACTATTTTTCTTAAAGAAGGTTTTACAATGAAAAAAGACGGCTACTACTCTTCCGGAGAATTTGCACGGATGGCACATGTAACACTCCGCACTATCCGCTATTATGACAAACAGAATATCCTCAAACCCTCCTATGTAACAGAATCCGGCGCACGTTTTTATACAGATGAGGATTTTGCAAGACTTTCCCAGATCCTGCTTCTGAAATATCTGGGTTTCTCCCTGGATGACATACGGGAAATGACCATTGACGACTCAGACTATCATTTTATGGAAAATTCCCTGAACATCCAGCTAAAGCTGGTACGTGACCGTATCGAACAAATGCAGCTGGTGGAAAAGGCAATCCAGGATACCACAGATGCGATCCGCTCCCATCATGCCATAGACTGGAATCAGATGCTTGACCTGATTCATCTGACAGGCATGGAAAAAAGCATGAAAAATCAATACCAGAATGCCTCCAACATTTCCTCACGCATTAATCTGCACAGTCTGTATTCCCAGAATAAACAGGGATGGTTTCCATGGGTTTATGAGCAGTGTCAGATTCATCCGGGGATGCGTATCCTTGAACTTGGATGCGGCGACGGTGTTCTGTGGACACAGAATATTTCCAGCCTCCCCGGTAAAGTTTCCGTTACTCTTTCTGACCTTTCATCCGGAATGCTTCGTGATGCCAGACGTGCTATCGGACGCAAAGACAGCCGTTTTTCCTTCGAGGCATTTGACTGTGCAAGAATTCCTCATGAAGACAGAAGCTTTGATCTGGTCATTGCAAACCATGTTCTTTTTTACTGTGAAGATATCTCTGCTGTATGCAGCGAAATTCAACGTGTGCTCACTCCAGGCGGAAAACTGATCTGCAGTACCTATGGAAAAAAACACATGCAGGAAGTCAGCAGACTGGTCCGGGATTTTGACGACCGGATCGTTCTCTCCGCAGACAAACTCTATGAGCGTTTTGGCAGAGAAAACGGAGCAGATATCCTGGCACCGTATTTTTCCCGTATTTTCTGGGAAAGCTATAAGGACTCTCTTCTTGTCCCCGATGCAGAACCGCTGATTTCCTATATCCTCTCCTGCCATGGAAATCAGAATCAGTATCTTCTGGACAAATACAAAGATTTCCGGGGATTTGTATCGCGAAAGACAAAGGATGGGTTCTTTATTACCAAGGATGCCGGCATTTTTCTTTGTGAAAAATAACCAAAATTTAACTTTTTTGTAAAAAGTACTTGAAGGTGACCTAAGGTCACCTTTTATAATACAATCACCAGAGTCAGGATGATATCGTAACTCAGACTGACAATCCAGAAACCCGTTGATTAGTACCGCAGTCGCCTGATATTTTGCTTATCATTTACACAGATAACTGACAGAATATCGCTCCGACCGCATACTGCCAAATAACAAAGGAGAATACACATGAAAGGTATTATTTTAGCAGGCGGTTCCGGCACACGCCTTTATCCGCTTACAATGGTAACATCCAAACAGCTTCTGCCAATCTATGATAAACCCATGATCTACTATCCCATGTCTGTACTGATGAATGCAGGGATCCGCGATATCCTGATCATCTCTACTCCGCAGGATACTCCTCGTTTTGAGGAACTTCTTGGTGACGGACATCAGTTCGGTGTCCATCTCACCTATGCAGTACAGCCAAGTCCGGACGGACTTGCTCAGGCATTTATCATCGGCGAAGAATTTATCGGTGATGATACTGTTGCCATGGTTCTCGGCGATAATATCTTCGCAGGACATGGGCTGAAGAAAAGACTGAAAGCTGCTGTAAAGAACGCAGAATCCGGCGAGGGTGCAACTGTTTTCGGATACTATGTAGATGATCCGGAGAGATTCGGTATTGTAGAATTTGACCATGAAGCAAGGCTATCTCAATTGAAGAGAAACCGGAGCACCCGAAGAGCAACTACTGTGTCACAGGTTTATACTTCTATGACAATCGTGTCGTAGAGTATGCAAAAAATCTGAAACCAAGTGCCAGAGGCGAACTTGAGATCACAGATCTGAACCGCATCTATCTGGAAAAGGGCGAATTAAACGTAGAGCTTCTCGGACAGGGATTCACATGGCTGGATACAGGTACACACGAGAGCCTTGTGGAAGCCACCAACTTTGTAAAAACAATGGAAAGCCACCAGCACCGCAAAATCGGTTGCCTGGAAGAGATTGCATATCTCAATGGCTGGATTACAAAGGAAGATGTGCTGAAGGTTTATGAAATACTGAAGAAAAATCAGTATGGTCAGTACTTAAAAGACGTTCTGGACGGTAAATATCTGGATGTATTGCACTAACCGAAGCTTTTAGACCTGTACAAGCGAATTCGCAGTCAAGTGAGTGATATATCAAATTTTCAAACAGTTATTTGATATATCACCCGCCATGCAGCAAGGCGGATAATTTTATCTGCCTGACTCTATAACAGAATCTTACAGATACTCATATTATATATTTTTTAAGGAGAATCACTATGAACATTATCGTAACCGGCGGTGCCGGATTTATCGGAAGCAACTTTATTTTTCACATGTTAAAAAAATACCCGGATTACCGCATCATCTGTCTGGACTGTCTGACCTATGCAGGAAACCTTTCCACTCTTGCACCTGTCATGGACAACCCAAATTTCCGTTTCGTAAAAGAAAGCATCACCGACCGCGAGGCAGTTTACAAACTTTTTGAGGAAGAACACCCTGATATGGTTGTAAACTTCGCTGCAGAGAGTCACGTTGACCGCTCCATCGAAAACCCGGAAGTTTTCCTTACCACAAATATTATCGGTACTGCTGTTCTCATGGATGCATGCCGCAAATACGGTATCAAACGTTATCATCAGGTATCTACTGATGAAGTTTACGGAGATCTTCCATTAGACAGACCTGACCTGTTCTTCACAGAGGAAACTCCAATCCATACAAGCAGTCCTTACAGCTCTTCCAAGGCTTCTGCAGACCTTCTGGTGCTGGCTTACCACAGAACCTACGGACTGCCTGTAACCATCAGCCGCTGCTCCAACAATTACGGACCATATCATTTCCCGGAAAAACTGATTCCGTTAATGATCGCCAACGCATTAAATGACAAACCACTTCCTGTTTACGGAAAAGGTGAAAATGTACGTGACTGGCTGTATGTAGAGGATCACTGCCGCGCGATCGACCTGATCATCCACAAAGGACGTGTAGGCGAAGTTTATAATGTAGGTGGTCACAACGAAATGACAAACATTGATATCGTTAAGATCATCTGTAAAGAGCTTGGCAAACCGGAAAGTCTGATCACATATGTGGCAGACCGTAAAGGTCATGATATGCGCTATGCCATTGATCCGACCAAGATCCACAACGAACTTGGCTGGTTACCGGAAACAAAATTTGCAGACGGTATCAAGAAGACTATCAAATGGTATCTGGATAACAAAGAATGGTGGGAAACGATCATCTCCGGAGAATATCAGAACTATTATGAAAAAATGTACGCACACCGCGGGGAGGCATAAAATTATGAGAGTTTTTGTAACAGGTGTAGGCGGTCAGCTTGGACATGATGTTATGAACGAACTTGCGAGACGCGGCTATGAAGGTGTGGGAAGCGACATTGCTCCTTCCTACAGCGGAATCGCAGACGGCACTGCAGTTACCACAATGCCTTATGTGCAGATGGATATCACTGACAAGACTTCTGTAGAAAAAGTCATCAAAGAAGCAAATGTTGACGCTGTGATCCACTGTGCTGCATGGACAGCTGTAGATGCTGCCGAAGATGAAGAGAATCAGCCGAAGGTCCGTCTGGTAAATGTAACCGGAACTCAGAATATTGCTGATGTGTGCAAAGAGCTTGACATCAAGATGCTGTATCTGTCCACTGATTATGTATTCGATGGTCAGGGAATCACTCCATGGGAGCCTGACTGCAAGGACTATAAACCATTAAATGTCTATGGACAGACAAAGCTGGACGGTGAACTTGCCGTATCCGGCACAGTTGATAAGTTCTTTATCGTCCGTATTGCATGGGTATTCGGCAAAAACGGCAAGAACTTTATCAAAACCATGATCAACCTCGGAAAAACTCATGATACTCTCTCCGTAGTCAATGACCAGATCGGTACACCTACTTATACCTATGACCTGGCAAGACTTCTGGTAGATATGATCGAAACTGAAAAATACGGTTATTATCATGCAACCAATGAGGGCGGATATATCAGCTGGTATGATTTCACAAAAGAAATCTTCCGTCAGGCCGCTGCCATGGGACACCCGGAATATCTCCCGGAAAACATGACAGTCAACTCCGTCACAACTGCAGAGTATGGCGCTTCCAAAGCAGCCAGACCGTTTAACAGCCGCCTGGATAAGAGCAAACTGACAGCCAATGGTTTCACACCACTCCCCACCTGGCAGGATGCACTGGGACGTTATCTCAAGGAACTGGATTTCTAACAAGACGGAGTAATTTCCTATAACATAAAAAATCAGCTGGCAGCCGGCATATATTATACCGATTGTCAGCTGTATTTTTTATACTCTTTTTCTGTTTTCTTCTGCTATTCTTCTTCTCTGCTGCGCTCCATATATTTTTCCATATCCAGTATTTTCTCTGATTTTGCAACGATCAGGGATGCTGCCACATCACCAAGACTATTGCTCATGGCACGCATCATACCCAGAAGCGAATCCATTCCCATGACCAGACCAATTCCAGCCAAAGGCACCTGCATCTGAGTCAGCAATACTGACAGACACACAAGCCCTGCTCCCGGCACTCCCGCGCTCCCACCGACAGGACCAGAACAGAGAAAAACATGGACAACAGCATTCCTCCACTGATCTCCACCCCAAAGATCCTTGCCAGTGTCATGCCGAATATTACAAGATATATGCAGGTTCCATCCATATTCACTGTTGCACCTAAAGGAATTGACAGAGAATAGATTTTCTTTGGAATGCCAAGCTTATGTTCACAGGCATCCATATTTACTATGATCGCAGCATTACTGGATGCCAGTCCAAACACCTGCAACATAGTAGGGCTGTATTTCTTTATAAACGGTACAGGAGTCAGATGTCCGATCAAAAGGATCAGCAGACAGTAAATTACCAGCATTACAATAATACCAACTGTAAAAGTTCCCAACATTGCCAGCATTGACAGTAATACATCCGGTCCTGTCTTTAATATAACTGTTAAAACAGATGCAAATGTTGCAATCGGTATAAACTGAACCAGAATAACCGTAATCTTCAGGAAAAGTGAATTACAGGCTTCAAATATATCCTTCAATATTTTGGAATAATCTCCGATCTTTCCAAGTGCGATCCCGATCAGGATTGCAAGAAAAATCAGCTGCAGCATATTGGATTCCAGAAAAGGTTTCACAAAATTCGAAGGAATAATATTAACAATAGTATCCTTAATAGAGATACTGACATCCGAAGATGCAATTGCTGACATATCTGCAGTCAACTTTGATGCAAGCCTCGGATCTCCGGGCTGAAAAACATAAAAAATACCAGTTGAGGAAAGAATAGCCAGTACAGTCGTAAGCATATAAAATCCCATAATCTTACCACCGATCCTGCCAACCTCCTTCAGATCTCCAAACTGAGAAATACTGCTGACAATGGAAAAGAATACCACAGGACCTACGATCATTTTTAATGCATTCAGAAACATGGTACTGATAGATGAAAAGATATTATCATTTAATGCAGTATTAACTGTATCAGGTACAAAGGTCTTCATAAGCATTCCCACCACAATGGCTGCTGCCAGGCAAACATTGTCTGTATTGCCATTGCATGTGGATTTTTCTGTACCATGATCTCCACCATATTTGTATGATTCTTATTCTTATAGCGCAGCTGGTCTTTATTAGATCTCAGAAGGATATCTCTGATCATTCCCTCTTCTTCCTGCGAAGACTGCTGATCATCATTCTCCCGGTTCAGTACCTCCTCAACTGTATATCCCTGTATCAGTTGAAATTCCTGTCCCCTGAGAGTCATATTGACATAAATCCTGTTCAGATTTTTATTTAAACTGATACCAATCTGATCATCTTGACTCTCTGCGTGTTCAGTCAGTTTAACCAGCGCTTCCTCTGCCACAAGCATTGTCTTGATTCTTTGCTTTTTTGCAATTTTTAATTCTGTAAGACCATTCTCAACAAAATTAATGCCGTCTGATATTTTTGACTGTTCAATTGATATTTTTTTATGCATATTTCCCCCTATCTTACGAAACTATCCTTCCAGCCCACTGCAGAACAAACAATCAGGACTTTATCTGTCAGACCACTACCTTCGTTTTATTCTGCTGCATTTTCTGCCATGCACATCCGGCAACGATCAGAAGCAGTCCCAAAATATCCGTCATAAGCGTTGGATTGATAAGCATCAGTCCTCCTACAGCCAACATAACGCGGACAATTGCAGGCATCTTCACAAACAGAAAACCTTCCAGTGATGCTGACAGACCAAATACGCCGATTAGTGAAGTGATAAAAATCTGAACTACACTGACAGCAGTGGTATCGATCAGAAGCATGGACGGATTGAAGCAGAATACATACGGCACAATGAATACCGCGATAGCCAATTTCGAAGCTGTAAATGCAGTCTTCATTGGGTTCGATTTTGCGATTGCAGAACCTGCATAAGCAGCAAGTGCTACCGGCGGTGTAATATCTGCTACAATGCCGAAGTAAAATACAAAGAAGTGAGCTGCCATAATCGGCACTCCCATACGTACCAGAATCGGTGCACAGGTTGCTGCCATGATACAGTAGTTTGCAGTAGTCGGAACACCCATACCAAGAACAATACAGCAAAGCATTGTCAAAAGAAGCGCAATGATCAGTTTTCCGTTTGCAACACTGATAATTCCGTTAATCAGGTCATTTGCAAGGCCTGTCATAGTAATGGAACCGGAAATAATACCTGCAACACCACAGGCTACAGCTACAGAAATAACACCTCTTCCACCTGCTTCCAAGGCATCAAGACATTTTGTAACATTGATTCTGTTCTCTTTATCAAACAGACTTACTATAATAGAAAGAACGATTGCATAACTTGCGGCTTTCTGCATTGTCATATAGTTTCCTGATACCCAGATAACCAGCATGATCAACGGTAATAACAAATAAATCTTACGGATCAGAATCTTAAATACAGGAAGTTCTTCTTTCGGAATACCGGAAAGCCCCAGTTTCTTAGCTTCCAGATGAACTGCGATAAAGATTCCAGTAAAATACAGCAATGCCGGCAGGATTGCCCTGACGATAATCTGTGAATAGGGTACTCCTATAAAATCAGCCATAAGGAATGCGGCAGCTCCCATAATCGGCGGCATAATCTGTCCACCTGTAGAAGAAGCCGCTTCTACTGCACCTGCAAACTCCGACTTGTATCCGGTTTCTTTCATCATAGGGATAGTAACAGAACCTGTGGTAACTGTATTACCTACAGAGGAACCAGAAACCATTCCGCAAAGAGCAGAACTGATAACTGCTACCTTCGCAGGACCACCTGCATATTTTCCAGCCACGCAGTTTGCAAGCTGGATAAAGAAATTAGAGATTCCTGTTCTCTCCAGGAACGCACCAAAAATAATAAACACTACAATATACTTAGAGCATACATTTACTGGTGTGGAAAAAATACCTTCTTTTGTATAAAAAAAGGTTACGTACCAGGAATTTCACCCTGCCAAAAAACGCCGTTTGTAAGTCCTACAGCCAGCGCATAGATCAGGAAAAAGCCGGCTACAATCAGAATTGGCAGACCAACACAGCGTCTGGTAAGCTCAACAAGTGCCAGAATACCAATAATACCGATAATGATCTGATATGATTCAAATCTGGTACCCTGATTAATAATTTTATTCGCACTAAAAGTGAAATACAGAAATGCTCCTGTGCCAAGCAGCATAAAAATAATATCGCTTATCGGCATATAATTCTCTCTGATGTCACCCTTCTTTGCCGGATAAGTCAGAAACCCGATCAGAACGATCAGTCCCAGGAAAGAAGTCAGTCGAATTTCTTCCAGGAAGGTTGCAAAAAGTGTTACATAGATACACCACAGTGAGAAGGCGATGAGAATTCCGCGGATAGCAATCTTATATTTTCCTGTCCATATACGGATATTAGACTCACGGTCATATTTTTTCATAACCGCATCTACATCTGACTGTCCCACCGGAGATGTATTTACTTTTTTACTGTTATATTCTTTCATACCGGTTATTCCCCTTTCGTGTCAACTGTAATTCCATGCTCTGCATAGTAACGTGCAGCACCTTCATGGAACGGTATCGTCATACCTGTAGTGGCATTCTCCAGGGAAAGCTCCTCTCCCTTTGCATTCTCGGATGCAATCTCATCTGCATGGTCAAAAATAGCAGCCGTCATATCGTACACTGTATCATCGTCCAGATTCTCAGATACAACAATTGTTGCCTTAACGGTGATTGTCTCCACCGGTTCATCCTGTCCCGGATAGGTTCCTGCCGGAATCTGGTAGGATGTATAATATGGACAGTCACTCAAAATTGAATCCCTGATCGCACCGTCAATATTGATCATATAGACACCATTGGTAGTTGCAAGCTCTGTGATAGCTGTCGTAGGTGCACCTGCAACAATAAACGCAGCATCAATTTTTCCATCCTTCAAAGATTCCTTGCTGTCCTCAAAAGACAGATACTGGGGATGGATATCATCCAGGGTAATGCCGCCTGCATTTAAAACATCCAGAGCATTGAAATATACACCGGAGTTTGCCGCACCGATAGATACGCTCTTGCCTTTCAGATCTTCTACTGTCTTAATGTCAGGATCCATGGTAAACAGCTGGACAGTCTCTGCATACAGGCCGCCCAGAGTCCTGAAATCATGGGTTGCACCGTCCTGTTCAAATGCTCTTACGCCGTCCCATGCATAGGCCATTACATCCGACTGGACAAATCCAAGCTGAAAATCTCCGTCCTGTACTGACTGCAGGTTCGCTTTGGAACCACCTGTAGAAACTGCTGTAACCTTTACATTTGTATTATTGGTAATATACTGGGCCAGCACACCACCGTAGGAATAATACGTTCCCGCCGTACCGCCGGTACCGAACGTCAGACGTTCTTTACTTTGTCCGCAGCCACTCAGAAGGCTGACTGCAAGTGCAAGAGTCAAAACAAGGCCAACAATCCTGCCAGCTTTTCTCCTGCCTCTGAAAAGCTCTTTGTTTCTCATAAATCCATCTCCTTCAGGTACATAATATTTTGAATTATAACATATTTTTTCAAAAAATGATAATCTTTATTGAATAATCTTACAAAAAACGTTACAATAAAGTAAAAACATGGATAACAAAATAAATAACAACCCAATGGAGGTATCTATTATGTCCGAAAGAAAATACCCTGTCATCACAATCAGCCGGGAGTTTGGTGCCGGGGGACACAGTATTGCAAGAGTAGTTTCAGAAAGGCTTGGTATCCCATATTACGATCGGGATTTTGCAAAACAGGCTGCTGCCAGAAGCGGATATTCCCAGGAGGATATTGATCGTGAGGGTGAAAATCTGAGCCGCAGCGCCAGACTTCTGGACAATATTCTGAATAACTCTGCAGGTTATTTCAGTTCCCATGATGCTATTTACCAGGCTCAGAAAGAGCTGATCCTTCAGTTCGCAGCAGAACAGGACTGTATTATTATCGGCCGCTGTTCCAATCTTATCCTGCGAAATGCCGGTATTCCCAGTCTGGATATTTTCCTTCATGCAGATGTGAATCTCCGCACAGAACATATTCAGAAATTAGGCTTAAACGGAAAGGAAGATCCCAGAAAATATCTCACAAAAATGGATAACCTGCGTGAAACCTATTTCAAAACCTATACAAAACATGAGCTTGGCACTTATCACGATTATGACCTGTGTCTGGATACCGGAACCCTTGGATACGATAACTGTATTGAAATTATCACTTCACTTGCAAAACAGCAGGGGTTGAATCTGAAGCATCAGTAGAAGGACCGCTGCCAGCTGTAAAACAGCAACAAGGCTGTGGCAATCAGAAAATCTGTGCCACAGCCTCTTTACTTCAGTCCTTTTAACAGTTGTTTCTAAATTTCTTTTATTTTACAAACTCATCCAGAGAACGGATCTGGATTCCTTCTTTTGCAAAAGCCTCTCTGATTTTTTCCACAAACGCCAGAGCTTGGCTCCGTCTCCATGAACGCAGACAGAATCTGCCTGAATATCAATATCTTTTCCTGTAATTGCAGTAATCTTTTTCTCTTTGACCATACGGATCACCCTGACAATAGCCTCATTTTCATCAGTGATCACAGCACCTTCCTTACGTCTGTTTACCAGAGTACCATCTTCTTCATAGGCGCGGTCTGCAAAAACCTCCATAGCTGTACGCAGGCCATATCCTGAGCAGCCTTTGCCAACTGTCCGCCGGAAAGAGCAAGTACGATCAGACTGCTGTCAAATTCTTTGATTGCCTCACAGATCGCAGTAGAAAGGGCATAGTCCTCTGCAGCCATATTATATAAGGCTCCATGAGGCTTTACATGCTGCATTTTTACACCGGTTACTCTGCAGAATGCATCCAGTGCACCCAGCTGATAAAGCACATATGCTTTTGCCTCTGCAGGGGAAACACTCAGATTTCTTCTTCCGAAGCCCATCAGATCAGGAAAACCCGGATGTGCTCCTATACGAATTCCCGCTTCCTTTGCCATTGCCAGCGTATTTCCCATAACTACCGGATCTGAAGCATGATAACCGCAGGCTACATTTGCAGAGGAAATCAGCGGAATGACCTTATCATCATTACCGATTTTATAGTTTCCAAAACTTTCTCCCAGATCACTGTTTAAATCTACTGTATACATTTACCTTACCTCTTTTCTATTTATTTCCCAGAGCGTGTTTGAAAAATCACTCCCTCAATCCGTATACAGAATCCTTACCTACAATCTTATCCCTTAATTTTCAGTACATTCTCAATAAATCCCGTATCTGCCTTTCCGTCGCAGAATACCTGATTCTTCATAATCTGATACTGGAAATCAAGGTTTGTCTCCACACCCATGACCACCATCTCATCCAGCGCAGAGCGCATTTTCTGCAGGGCAGCCTCTCTGTCAGGTGCATGAACGATTACCTTCGCAATCATGGAATCATACTCTGACGGAATCTTGTAGCCTGTATAAAGGGCAGTATCCACCCGGACTCCGTTGCCTGCCGGAAGATGCATATGCTGTACTACTCCGGGACTTGGCATGAAATTTTTCTCAGGAATCTCTGCGTTGATACGGCATTCAATAGCATGTCCTTTAATCCGGATATCTTCCTGTTTAAAGCTTAACTCCTCTCCCATAGCCACACGAATCTGCTCAATGATCAGATCTGTGCCTGTAACCATCTCTGTTACTCCATGCTCCACCTGGATTCTGGTATTCATTTCCATGAAATAGAAGTTGCCTTTGGGGTCTACGATAAATTCAATAGTTCCTGCATTGGTATAACCTACTGTTTTCGCAGCAAGAACTGCATATTCATTCATTTTCCTGCGGGTTTCTTCATCAATGGCAGGGGAAGGGGATTCCTCAATCAGCTTCTGATGATTTCTCTGTACCGAACAGTCACGTTCTCCCAGTGCCACCACATTTCCATGACTGTCTGCCATAATCTGGATCTCCACATGGCGGGGATTTTCTACAAAACGTTCAATGTACATGGTATCATCCCAAAAGCATTGGCTGATTCTCTCTGTGCCATATTAAACTGAAATTCAAATTCATCCTCATTTGCAGCCACACGCATTCCCTTGCCACCACCGCCTGAGGAAGCCTTGATCATAACCGGATATCCAATCTCTTCAGCCAGTTTTTTACCTGTTTCTGCATCGTATACAGGTTCCTTTGTTCCCGGTACAACCGGTACCCCGGCATCCATCATGGTTTTACGGGCATGGGATTTATTTCCCATCTTATCGATCACATCCGCATCCGGTCCGATAAAGGTAATTCCGTTTTCTTTGCATTTGCGGACAAACTCACTGTTTTCTGAAAGAAAGCCAAAACCGGGATGGATAGCATCTGCTCCCATATTTTCTGCTGCAGCAATGATCCGGTCCATGTTCAGGTAGCTATTTCTGGCAGGACCTTCTCCGATACAGATACGCTGGTCTGCCAGCTGTACATGAAGGCTCTTAGCATCTTCTTTTGAATAAACAGCTACACTTCGGATCCCCAGATTCCTGCAGGCACGTATGATCCGAACTGCAATCTCCCCACGGTTGGCGATCAAAATTTTATTAAACAATATGAAAGCCTCCTTATCCTACAGTCTCTTAACACGGAACAGAGGCTGTCCATATTCTACTTTCTGTTCATTACTTACCAGAACTGCTTCAATCTCACAGTCATAGTCACTCTGGATCTCATTCATAAGCTTCATAGCTTCCAGAATACATACCGTCTGTCCTGCTTTTACCTGATCTCCCACCTTTACAAAAGCAGGTACATCCGGAGCAGCTGCAGAATAGAAGGTTCCTACGATAGGAGAAGTGATAAACAGACTTTCCTCCTCTTCTTCCTCTGCTTTTTCCACAATTGTATTCACAGGTGCAGATGCAGCCACAGGAACTCCCGCTGCAACTACAGGAGGATGATCCAGCTTGCTCATTGTAATCTTTACATCCTTGTCCTTATATGTGAATTCATTAAGGGATGAATCCTCAATAATCTTTACCAGTCCTTCAATCTTCTCTAAATCCATCGAACATTATCCTTTCTGTCTATTTTATATTATTTTTTACGGTTATTCTTCAAACAGCTTGCGCAGTCTCTTTGCCACCAGACGGCAATCCAGAACCTCTTTACATGGCTGATGAATGATCTTTCTCAGTCCGTCAAGTTCTTTCATTTCCTCAACATAAAGAGCCTGAGCCTCCTGTACGGTAATTGCCTTGAAATGTATCTTATCATCTGTTTTTCTCTGTACCAGCTTGGGAATATCCACAGATGCCACTGTGGCAATTTTCCCATAACCGCCTGTTGTCTGACGGTCAGCCAGCAGAATGATAGGTTTACCATGGGAAGGTACCTGTATAGCCCCAAATGCGATTCCGTCGGAAATAATATCCGAAGTCTCCTTAGGTGCGATAAACGGTCCCTCCAGCCTGCAGCCCATACGGTCAAATTCATTTGTCACCGTATACTCACTGCCCAGGAAAGTCTGGATGCCCTGTTTGCTGAACATACCATCCTGCGGTCCCATTACTACCCGCAGTGTTGCTTCTGTCTGATCAAACTCATCCATATCAAGCTTTCGGGAAAGGAAAAACGGCAGATAACGTCTCTTAATACGAAATCCGATATAATCGTCCGCTTCCAGTTTTCTTCCCTTAAATCCGCCCAGACCACTCTTTAAATTGGTGCATCGGCTTCCCATCACTACCGGAATATCCAGATAACTGGAAAAAGCAATATAACCTCTGCTTCCTGTTCTTGCACTTCCAAATTTCAGTACATCTCCCTTATTCATATACAGGGCTGTATACATGGGAGCCGGCTCTCCATTAATGGTTGGCTGGAAATCTCCGCCTGTGATCGCGATGATAGTAGCTGATGTAAATTCGAGGGTCGGACCTATCAGCGTTATCTCCAATACTGCCTCATTCTCCGGATTATCCAGAAGAAGATTGGCTATTTTGAATGAACGGACATCCATGACTCCTGCTACACTGAATCCCTGACTCTGATATCCATAACGTCCCAGATCCTGAACCGTTGTCATCATTCCGCCTTTTAATATACGAATTCCCATTTTATGCCTCCTCATGAACGGTGCACTGGTATTCGCCACGTTCTACTAATTCTCTGATCCGTTTGTACTCATCTTCATCGATCGGTACAAAACGGATATAATCTCCTGCCTCTACCAGAATCGGGATTTCACGGTCCGGATCATAGGTTTTTACAGGTGTCATTCCCATCAGCTGCCATCCTCCCGGAGAATCCAGAGGATAAATCCCTGTCTGGGAACCACCGATTCCCACACTTCCTGCATTGATCTTGATTCTGGGATTTGCAAGACGGGGTGTATGGATCCTTTCATCCAGCCCGCCCAGATAACAAAAGCCCGGAAGAAAACCAAGCATATAGATCAGGTAATCTCTGGAAGAATGAATCTTTATTACTTCCTCTACGGAAAGTCCGGCATGTTCTGCAATATTCTCAATATCCGGACCATATTCTCCTCCATAGCATACAGGGATCTCATAAACTTTTCTGCATCCTTCACCTGCTGTAACTTCCATCTTTAACAGAATTTCCAGTCTTTTTTTCAGGTCATCGTAGGAAATCACACGCGGGTCATAATTAACCAGCAAAGAACAGAACGCAGGGATCATATCTACAACTCCCTCTATATGCTGTTCTTTCATAAGCTGTACAGTGGCAGTGATCTTCCGGTTGATCTCCGGACTGATCTCTTTGCCAAATTCAACCAGAACAGAAGAATCACCTTCTGTTAAAATTCTAATGTCCGGCATAATCTGCTCCTCTTTTCTTAATCTTTTCGCCATGTCTTTTTATCTGCTTCTTTCTGCATCACATGGCTGTTAATGAACCAAAAAGGTGTAACCTGGACGATCACACCTTTTTGATATACTCTCCAGTCTGAAAACCGGATACATTTTCCTCAATTATAACAATGTACCGATCTTAGATACAAATGTAGTCACACCGAGGTATGCTGTAAGAATTACCACGATCACTCCAAGAATGGTAAGTACTACCGGATGATGATAATTCTCTCCCATAATAGGTTTCTTATGTGCAGCGATCAGACAGATTGCCAGGGTGATCGGAAGGATCAGACCATTCACAGCACCTGCAAGTACAAGAAGTACTGCCGGATTTCCAAGGATAAACATAATGGCTGTAGAAATAATAATAAATCCGATGATCACTTTATTTTCATTTTCCTCGATAGACTTGCTGAAAGTCTTCAGGAAGGAAACTGAAGTATAAGCTGCACCGATAATGGATGTGATTGCTGCGCACAGAAGAACCAGACCTGCAAAACGGTATCCGATTTCACCAGCCCCCTGCTTGAAGGCGTCTGCTGCAGGATTTGCAGCATCCAGTGTTACGCCCTTGACAACAACACCCAGAACAGCCAAAAACAGGAAAATACGAACAATCGTAGCAATGATCATACCCATAACAGAACTCTTGTTGATCTCTTTCAGGTTCTTCTCGCCTGTAATTCCTGCATCAATCAGACGATGTGCGCCGGAGAAAGTGATATATCCTCCAACAGTACCTCCCAAAAGTGTAAGGATTGCAGGAATCAGATTTGTGGCACCGGCTTCCGGTACAAATGTATTCTTCAATGCACTTCCTACCGGTGGTTTTACCACAATGATCACAACAAAGATTACGATAATCATAATGGCACCCAGTACCTTGGTAATAGTATCCATGGCACTTTTGGCATTTTTCAGCACAAATACCAAGATTGCCAAAAGACCTGCCAGTATGTAACCAACTTTGGTAGGTATTCCAAGCAATGTGTTAAAACCAAGTGCTCCGCCACCTACGTTTCCGATATTAAATACCAGACCACCGAATACGATCAGTATCGATACCAGATATCCCAGTCCCGGAAGTACCTTATTGGAAACATCCTGACCACGAAGTCCGGTCACACAAAGCACACGCCAGATATTCAGCTGTGCAATGGCTGCAAGGATTACGGAAACCAGGATAACAAATCCAAAACTTTCCTGATACTGTCCGGTAAAGGTTGCTGTCTGTGTCAGGAATCCTGGTCCGATTGCAGATGTGGCCATCAGAAACGCTGCGCCAAGTAAGGCTCCGCCACTCTTTTTCTTTTCGCTCATTTTTATTGCCTCCTTTTCATGTTATTATCGCACATTATACTAAAAAATGAATATTTACACAAGCAAAAATTATTTTGATAACTTTTTGATGTCGAATTTTTGTTACTGTTCACTGGTAATATCCCGCGAGGTGTTTTTTGTGAGCGAAGGTCACAGAAACCCGAGACATACTGCGCGAATTTATGCGATTAGCATAAATTAAGTTTGCGAAGCAAACGATACTCCTTGGGCATTGCACAAGGAGGTTCATATTTCCTGCATCGCGAAGCGTGTTGCTGAGAACGGAGTGAACAGTAACGAATTTTTATAATCTGTATTTTGTAATAAAAAACAGCAAAAGAGTACCCAGATTCCCATCCGATACAGCTCCTTTGCTGTTTTTTCAGTTAAAATGTAAATTTATCCGCAAAATATGCATCCAGTTCATCAATCTTCACACGAACCTGCTCCATAGTATCACGGTCGCGGATTGTAACTGCTCCGTCATTTTCGGACTCAAAGTCATAAGTTACACAGAACGGAGTACCGATCTCATCCTGTCTTCTATAACGTTTACCAATGTTTCCACGATCATCATATTCACAGTTATATTTCTTGCTTAACTGCTGATAGATCTTCTCTGCGCCCTCATTAAGCTTCTTGGAAAGAGGAAGCACACCGATTTTAACAGGTGCAAGTGCCGGATGGAAATGAAGAACTGTACGAACATCATTCTTCTCTGCATCCAGAACTTCTTCGTCATATGCGCTGCACAGGAATGCAAGTACCACACGGTCAGCTCCAAGTGACGGCTCGATTACATATGGAATGTATTTCTGTTTCTTCTCATCGTCAAAGTATGTCAGATCCTGTCCTGATACGTTCTGATGCTGTGTCAGGTCATAGTCTGTTCTGTCAGCGATTCCCCAAAGCTCGCCCCATCCGAATGGGAACAGGAACTCTACGTCAGTAGTAGCTTTGCTGTAGAAGCTTAACTCTTCTGCATCATGGTCACGATAACGAACTTCTTCATCCTTCAATCCAAGAGAATGTAACCAGTTCAGGCAGAAGTTCTTCCAGTATGCAAACCACTCAAGGTCTGTATCCGGCTCACAAAAGAATTCAAGTTCCATCTGCTCGAACTCACGTGTACGGAATGTGAAGTTACCCGGTGTGATCTCGTTACGGAAAGATTTACCGATCTGACCGATACCAAATGGGATTTTCTTACGTGATGTTCTCTGAACATTCTTGAAGTTTACAAAAATACCCTGTGCTGTTTCAGGTCTTAAGTATACTGTATTCTTGGCATCCTCTGTAACACCCTGGAATGTCTTGAACATCAGGTTGAACTGACGGATATCTGTAAAGTTATGTTTGCCACATGTAGGGCATGGTACATTGTGATCTTTGATGAAGTTCATCATCTCTTCCTGAGACCATCCGTCTACAGAGCTCTCAAGTTCAATGCCATTCTCCTGGCTGAAGTCTTCGATGATCTTATCTGCGCGGAAACGCTCATGACATTCCTTACAGTCCATCAGCGGGTCAGAGAAGCTTCCCAGATGTCCGGATGCAACCCATGTCTGCGGGTTCATCAGGATTGCACAGTCAACACCTACATTGTATGGGGATTCCTGAATAAATTTCTGCCACCATGCACGTTTTACGTTATTCTTTAATTCTACACCAAGATTACCGTAATCCCATGTGTTTGCAAGACCACCATAGATTTCGGAACCCGGGTAAACAAATCCTCTTGCCTTTGCCAGCGCAATGATTTTGTCCATTGTTTTTTCCATGACTATTCTCCTCGTTCTTTTTATAAAATGCGTGTAACTGTTCATATCCGTCAGGCAATTTGGTTCACAATCCATTCCGCTATTTGATTAACGTAATAAACAGCTACAATTAACGTTATTATAACTGTATCTGATTTCTTTTTCAAGGTATCTCAGCTCATTATTTCCAGAATTTCCAGACTTTTGAACCGTTTTTCAGTGTTCGCAGCAATATAGGTATGGATATGACGTTCCAGTTCATGGAGTACTTCTTCTGTAACAGTAAATGTATAAAGCTTCCCAAGAGAAGCAGTTACTATGTACTGCATGGCATATAATGCAGGTGCTGAGATTCTCTTTGCATCATTTACATGTCCCAGACAGACTTTATCCAGAATACCATGATTCTGCTGAGAAAAGAAAAGCTCTTCTCCCTCCACAGGCTGTCTTTCGCAGCACACACAATGAAACAGTGAAGGACACAATCCCTGTGCAGCCATCATACGAAGTTCAAAAATACACCTCACCAGCCTGTCATCAATATTCGGGTTCAGAAGTGCCTTCACTGTCACATACAGAAGGTTCATAGATTCTTTCTCGTCAATCCCCTCCTGTCCGAAATAATCTGCCAATTCCAGAAAATAATATCCATAGTAGATTCCAGGCTGTTCGCCTGCCAGTTCCACAAAATGATGACTGATGGATACCTGATTCAGATTATAACTGGAACGCCCCTCATAAAGGGCAAAGGTTCCAAACACAAAAGGATTGGCAGCCGCCAGAAACTGGCTGTTTGGGCGGCGGGCTCCTTTTGCAAACGCGGAAATCTTGCCTCTTTCTCTGGTGAGAAGGACGATCCGCTTGTCATATTCTCCCACAGGCATGGCAGAGAGCACTACTCCCTGCACAGTTATCAAATCACTCATTCTCTCTGTTTCCTGACTGTCTTTTTATTTAGATTTCCTTCTTATCGTAACCAAAGTTCTTGATAAGGAAATCACTGTCTCTCCAGTCTTTCTTTACTTTTACCCAAAGCTTCAGATTCACTTTTGATTCCAGCATACGCTCAATCTCATATCTTGCATTACTTCCGATTTTCTTTAACATCGCACCCTGTTTGCCGATGATAATTCCTTTGTGAGACTCTCTTTCACAGATAATTGTCGCATCAATATCCACGATTGGATTTTTTCCCGGACGCGTTTTCATCCGGTCAATGGCAACTGCGATTCCATGAGGAATTTCCGCATCCAGTGCATGAAGTGCTTTCTCGCGGATGATCTCAGCCACGATCTGACGCTGAGGCTGATCAGTAACTGTATCCTCGTCATAAAACATAGGACCGTAAGGCAGATATTTCAGGATACAACCGATAATATCCTGTGTATTCTGTCCACGCAGTGCGGAGCATGGGATAATCTCTGCGAAATCGCATACTTTTCGGTAGGTGTCAATGGCAGGAAGGATTTCTTCCTTTGATACAGTATCAATTTGTTTGATGATCAGGATTACCGGCACTCCGATTCCCTGAAGCTGTTCTGCAATATGACGCTCTCCTGCCCCGATAAAGGTACTTGGCTCTACCAGCCACATAATGGCATCTACCTCTTTTAAAGTTCGCTCTGCCACCTGGACCATATATTCTCCCAGCTTATTCTTTGCCTTGTGGATACCGGGAGTATCGAGAAATACGATCTGACCTTCGTCACAGGTATAAACGGTCTGGATACGGTTTCTGGTTGTCTGTGGTTTCTTGGATGTGATAGCGATCTTCTGTCCGATGAGATGATTCATCAGAGTGGATTTACCTACGTTTGGACGTCCGATAATCGCTACAAATCCGGATTTAAAATTTTCGTTCATTCTGTTCTTTCCTTTTTTAACAATTGATCAGTGGTTTCACTTCCATCAGTACATCAGAGGCCTCAGCCACCTTGCTCTCGCTTCCCACCACACATATCTGATCTGCTGCCAGAACTGCCTCTATGATCTCGGCCAGTGCATGGATATCTTCTGCAGACGCATTCAGAATCTGATCACGTTCTTTCTGGAGCATCTCCTCTGTCACACCGCAGAAATATGCTGTCTTGGAAACAGAACCTTTCATCTGAGGTGTCCTGGGAACATCCTTTCCGCTGATGGTACCAATGATATATTTTGTCATCTCGCGCTCATCTGCCTGAAAATTGCGGATATAATCCGGAATCCCCTTATATACATCCAGTGTACGTTTCAGATGAGGATCGCGATAAGATACCAGATAGCTCTCACCATTCCTCTTAAATCCGCTCATACATCCATATGCACCGCCTTTTACGCGCAGATTCATCCACAGATAATCATAACTTAAGATAACCTTCAGAATTTCCAGTGCTCCTGTATATTCCAGGCCTTTTTTCTTAAAATTACCGGTCTGAGCCACATACTGGACCTGTCCGGAAGTCTTAAATCCCTCATTTTTCTTTGTGCAGGTCAGCTTCTCTTTCGATTTTTCCACTGGTTCTGTGCCAAGTCCTGCCTTTACAGCTCCCGCCAGTTTCTGAACTGTCTCCATGGACTCTCTCTCACCTGTATAACTGATCATAAGTTCTCCGGACGGAGAATTTTTTTCATCAGTTGCAAAGCTCTTCTACAGTTTCCTCTTTTCGCTGTTCAAAATCTTTTTCCAGTTTCTCGATAAACTGATAATATCCGATTCCCGCCATCTCATCCTGGAATGCAGCCATCGGAGAAGAATATGCAGCTGCTCTGAGCACAGCAGTGGAATGTCCGGCACCTGTCAGGTTTACCTGTGCCCTGGACTTCACAGATGCAACAATCTCATAGAGACGCTTGGTATCCTCCAGTTTCGAGCTGTTCAGGATCTCCCCGATCATTTTGAAAAGGAAATCCAGTTTCGTATAAAGTGCCTTACCTCTTACAGAGAACATAGCCTGAAACTCTTCTGTAGAATCAGCTCTGTCAAAAACCTCTACCCCACAGTTGATACCGCCTGTATTGGCATTGATCTCATTAAACAGTTCTCCGTATGTGTAATTCTCTGTATCCACATAACCCAGTACGGATTTCAAAAGTCCCAGATAAGGAATCTGCTCAGGCGCAATACTGTCAGTCTTAAACATCAGTCTACGTAACCGATGCCATTTGTGCATACGTCATGGTAAAGGAACAGACTGTCATCTACCGTTAATTCTTCATTTATGATCTTTGCAGCTTCTCTTTTAATATCACTTCTCTTTAACATCGGAATGCATTCCAATGCTTTTGGATCTTCGCCGGCTTCCTGATATGCTTCCAGTGCTTTCGTCTTCTCAACCATTGCATCCAGCTGTTCTTCAGAAAGACTGCTTCTGTATGCTTCCAGCTTCTCCTCCAGCTCTTTCTCACGCTGGGCTGCCAGACCTTTCTTCGGCACAAGAGTCATGATGCATCCATGTGGATTCTCAAGAAGATATTTACGGATCAGTTCTTCAAAATATCCTTCGTTTACTGCCTTTTTCAGTTTTTCAAAAACTGTAAGCTGCTGTACCTGTGCAAAGGGATTTCCTTTTTCATACAGCCAGTCTCCCAGAATATCCAGACTGTACATCAGCCTTTCGGATAAGAGGAAAAATCAGCTTCACGATAGCGGAATTCAAAGTAATTGATTCCTGCCTCTACAGCTTTCTTATCTATTCCATTCTTAACAATATCTCCAAGTACCTGTCTGATCACAGATACAAATTCTTCTTTTCTGTCCGGATTGGAACCTTTTGCAATTACTGTAAAATATGGCTGGAGAATACCATCATCATAAGATCCATAGACATCCTTGCCTGCTTTTACATCCAGAAGTGCCTGCTTTAACGGTGCTCCCGGTGCGCTTAACAGTGCGTAATCCAATACCTCAAATGCTATCGCCATCTGACTGTCCGCAGCATTTCCCACAACCATGTTATAAGAAAGATAGGTATTGTCCTCTTCTCCCTCATTCTCAGCAACCGGATACTCAAGAGTCACATCCCGGCATGCTCCGAATGCTTTCTGTTCCTGAATAACAGAATCCACATCCAGATAATCAAAATGCGACAGATAATGCTCATCCAGGAATGCCAGTTTCTCTTCCATATCCATATTTCCATACAGATAAATATAGCTGTTGGATGGATGGTAATAAGTTCTGTGGAAATTCAGGAAATTCTCATAGGTAAGATCCGGAATATTTTTCGGATCACCGCCTGATTCACATCCATAAGTGGTATCAGGGAAAAGGTGATTCATAATCTCCCGTTCCAGAACTTCATCCGGTGAGGAGAAAGCACCTTTCATCTCATTATATACAACACCGTTATATTTCAGCGGTCCTTCCTTCTGTTCCAGATGATAGTTCCAGCCTTCCTGACGGAAAATCTCTTCTCTTTTATAGATATTCGGATAAAATACCGCATCCAGATAAACATGCATCAGATTCTGAAAATCCTTATCATTGCAACTGGCTACAGGATAGCAGGTTTTATCCGGATAAGTCATAGCATTCAGGAAAGTATTCAGAGAACCTTTTACCAGTTCTACGAAGGATCCTTTAATGGAAATTCTCTGGAACCGCAGAGTACACTGTGCTCCAGGATATGTGCCACACCTGTGCTGTCCTTAGGCGGTGTGCGGAATGCGATATTAAATACTTTATTCTCATCATCATTCTCGATCAGCATAACTCTTGCACCTGTTTTCTTATGGCGCAGAAGCCAGCCTGTGGAATGGATATCTGTCAGGTTTTCTTCTGTTACAACTTCATAAGCTGTTAAATTTGCTTTGTTCATGTATGCCTCCAGTAATTTTTTTTGGCTTTTCTTTATAATCCGCCTTCTCCCGGAAAATGAGCTTCGTAAGCTTCCCTTGCTGCCTTTGTTATCATTTCCAGTTCTTCCTGCATATTGATTTCTTCCGGAAACACAATGGCAGTGGTATAGACATCTTTCTGAAGCTTACTCTTCGCACTTTTCTCACTGATAGGAACAATTCCGCACAGGGTAGTATTATATGTCTTGTCCTTCTCACAAAGTTCCATATAAGTCTTAACCATATGGCAGCATTCTCTGTAAAGCAGTTCCCTGTGAAGTTCGCTTTTTTCCTGCATTTCCCTGAATTTCAGTCTGGCAAGGTTTTTCTCGATTTCTTTTCTGGCCCTCTTTAAACCAAACAGCTTTCCCGCTGTATCCTTGCTGTATTCCATTGCCATCCAAAGCGCCAGATACCCATCAGCACGTGTACCGGAAACTGCCTCTGAAGGTTCTCCGTAACGCAGTTCCCACAGTTCCTTACGGACAGCATTTGCCTCCTCATCTTCGCCTGCAGCAATAGACTGGTCAAGAAACATCTTTCTTTTCATCGGATCATGCTCTCTGTAATAAAGAGCAATTATTGGTGTGTCTGTCATATATTTATCCTTTCCGGTTACTTTATCTGTAACTGTTTGCTACCTTTATCTTACAATCCAAAAATTTACTTTCATGGCTCTTCATAGGTAAGCTCTGTTTCTGCCAGAGACAGTGCCTCTTCAATAACCTGATCCATATCCATATAGCGATACATGCCAAGTCTTCCGCCAAAGATCACATTCTTCTCTTCCAGTGCGCGACGTTCATATTTGTCAAACAGTTCACTGTTCTTCGGGTCATTGACCGGATAGTACGGCTCTTTGCCTTTCTCCCATGCTGCCGGATATTCTCTGGTGATCACAGTCTTTGGCTGTGTACCAAATTCAAAATGTTTATGCTCGATGATCCTTGTATACGGAACTTCATAATCTGTATAATTGACAACCGCATTGCCCTGATAATTTCCCATATCCAGCACTTCTGTCTCAAATTTCAGTGATCTGTATTCCAGTTCTCCGTAACAATAGTCATAAAATTCATCGATCATACCTGTAAAGAGTACTTTATCTGCCTGTGCAGTCAGTTCTTCTCTGTTTGCAAAGAAATCTGTATTCAGACATACCTGTACACCCTCCAGAAGTTTCTTCACAATACGTGTATATCCACCTTTGGGGATTCCCTGATAAGGATCTTTGAAATAGTTATTATCATAAGTATAACGCAAAGGCAGTCTTTTTATGATAAATGCCGGCAGATCTTTACACTCCCTGCCCCACTGCTTCCTTGTATATCCCTCTACCAGTTTCTCATATACGTCCTGTCCAACCAGTGCAAGCGCCTGTTCCTCCAGGTTCCTCGGATGGGTAATGTGCATTCTTGCGATCTGTTCCTGTATCTTCGCTTTTGCCTCTGCCGGAGTACGTACTCCCCAGAGCTGATGGAAGGTATTCATATTAAACGGCAGATTATATAACTCATCCTTATAGACTGCAATCGGTGAATTTACAAAATGATTAAATTCTGCAAACTGATTGATATAATCCCACACCTGTTTTCTGGAAGTATGGAAGATATGTGCACCGTATCTGTGTACCTGGATCCCCTCTACTTCTTCTGTGTAAATATTACCGCCGATATGACCTCTCTTATCGATCACAAGGCATGTTTTCCCCCGTCTTGTGGCCTCATGTGCAAATACTGCACCAAAAAGGCCGGCTCCTACTATCAGATAATCATATTTCTTCATGTGCGACACCTTCTTCTTGTAATAATCAAGCGGATAAAATCATCCGCTTCGCTACGCAACTCTACACCGAATAACTGCTCCGCAGTTTATCAGGTTAAAAAAGCAGTAACGCTTTTTGCGCTACTGCCATTATAACAAATTCATCCGAAAATGGATAGTCTTTCTATTCTATTATTTTCCTGCCACTTTATCAAACACATCTGTGATTTCTTTGGATGGTGCTTTTGTAGCCAGACTGAAGATAATGATCATCACAAGGCTGACAGCAAAACCTACAGCCAGAGAATAAAGTCCTGTATAAGAACCAAGAGTCTGTCCTGCCGCAAGCGGTATATAGTCCCAGACGATTACTGTCAGACCACCGGAAACAATACCTGCAACTGCACCTGTAAGGTTTGTTCTTCTCCAGAACAGTGACATTACCACAGTCGGACCAAACGCTGCACCAAGACCGGCCCATGCATTGGATACCAGTCCCATGATACTGCTGTTCGGATTCCACGCGATCACAAATGCCAGAACAGACACCACGATAACCGTAAGTCTTGCAACTGCAAGGATTTCCTTTGAGTCTGCATCCTTCTTAATGAACTGATGATATAAATCCTCAGATGCTGCGGACGCTGTTACCAGAAGCTGTGAATCCGCTGTGGACATAATTGCCGCAAGAATACCGCAGAGGAAGATTCCTCCGATAAACGGAAGTCCCAGATGACTGGAAAACAGTTTATTGATCATCTCGATAAATACACTCTCTGAGGAGGATGCACCATTTCACCAAGTACAGTCGGAAGCAGGTATGCACGTCCTATAATTCCGATAAAACATGCTGCTGTCAGTGAGAGAATATCCCACACTATAGCAATAGCACTGGATTTTTTTAATTCTTTCTCACTCTTTACCGCCATGAAACGGGTAAGGATGTGAGGCATGCCACAGTATCCAAGTCCCCATGCAAGCTGGGAAAAGATTTCAATAAATGTATATGGTCGCTCTCCGTTCTCAAAAGGATTCAGGAAAGCTGCTGCTCCACCCGGTGCTCCGCTCTGTGTCAGAAGATCACTCAGACTTCCGCTCAATGTAAAGTAGGCAACTAACGGAACGATCAGAAGACCGATCAGCATCAGTGTTCCCTGTACAAAGTCAGTTACGCATACAGCCATAAATCCCCCCATAAATGTATAGCAGAGAATGACTGCTGCACCAATTGCCAGAGCTATATGATAATCAATTCCAAATACTGTGTTAAAAAGTTTACCGCCTGCTGCCAGTGCAGAAGCTGTATAAACCAGGAAAAAGATTACGATCACGATGGATGAAAGCAATAACAGGATTCTCTTCTTATCCTGAAATCTGTTCTCAAAAAATGCCGGGATTGTAAGGGAATTGTTTGCTGCGATCGTATATTTACGAAGTCTGTGTGAAATACACACCCAGTTTAATACAGTTCCGATGAACAGACCTACAGCAATCCAGATCTGTCCTGTTCCCAGTGAATAAATTGCTCCCGGAAGTCCCATTAAGAGCCATCCGCTCATATCTGATGCCTGTGCTGAAAGAGCAGCTACCCATGCATTCAGTCCACGTCCGCCCAGAAAATAATCTTCCGAGCTGCTTGTTTTTTTCATATAAACCACACCAATGACTATCATAAGTAACAGATAGGCAACAAATGCGGACAATATGACCATTGTTGTACCACTCAAATTTACTCCTCCTTTTTTCTCTTTTTTTCATACACTCTGGATTTGTCAAAGTATGTTCTGTTTCCTTCACATATTTATCCAAAAACAGAATACAGTCATTTTATATACTGCAAAAAGTAACCGGGTACCACTTCTGTACCCGGCTACTTTACCACATTACCTTAGCATCACGCAAGTGTATTTCTTGTTTTTCGACATTTTTCCGCCATTTTATGGAATTATTACTGTTACCGTCCGGCAAAGACCTTCACAGTAACTGTTTTATATTTTTACACCCAAACAGGTACTCTGTCAATCAGAAATTTATCTGTTCCTGTCTGCCAGCCTGTTTACATTCTCTTTTTGCTGTATGTTTTCTGCCTGCCAGAGCGTGTCTGAAAAATGCTTTACGCAAGATGTGCGTCACAATTTGTGGGAGATTTTGTTCGGATGAGGCGTCGTAGTGGGCTACGACAACCGAATTCGGACAAAATATACCGCAAAGTGGGGCGTGCAGATTGCGAGAATGATTTTTCAGACACGCTCCAGGGCTTTATCTTTTTTCAGATAAACATTCTTAATATAGGAAATCAGTACCTCTTCCCCATGATCATTAAGTATCCGCAGCAGTCCCTCGAGATCTCTCTTTGTCTTCGGATGGATAAACCACAGCTTTTCCTTACCTTTCAGATAATAGTCCAGTGGCTGATGCTGATCATACTTATCCCCCAGATAATTTCTGGAAGCACTGATCCTGTCCATCACCATTTCCGCAATATAATTACGGGGCATGGGCACACCATTGATGATATGCTCATCTCCCGGTGCATAATCTACCCAGTACTCAAAATGATGTTTGTTGCGCCCTTTATGATGAAGCCAGGATTTTGATATTCCTGTATCTTCTCTTTCTGCATTGTTGGGACTTCTGTCTCCCTGATAGTATTTACATCCAACCAGAAATTCCACAGGTGCATATTTGGACAGGTCATGAAGCAGTCCCTGTTTATACATACCAGCCCGGAAACAGTAATGCATAACCAACAGCTTATGTCTGGTTATTGTTTTAAAGTGCAGCCACGGATGCATCCTTCTTCTCCTCCTCTACAGCCATCAGCACCACGATCGTACGCGGTGTGACCTTCAGCTTTTTACTATAAGTTTCCTGTTCCTGCTCCAGGAAACCATCCTCTTTCACAGCACTGGTATCAATCACTTTCTTCCATTTTCTGTATCCTGCCAGATTAGGAAGCGCAAAAATACGATCTTCCCAGTGAAAGTTATATGCAACGTATATGGAAGCATCCTCGCTGCCGTCTGCCCGGTGCGCATAGCCGCCACAATACATAATTCCAAGCAGTCTGGATGTGTTCTCAGAATTCATATACCATGCGCGTTCTCCATGAAGGGAAACATCCGGCAGTCCCCTGGTCTGATAATCCACTCCGTACATTTCTCCCGGAACATGAAGAATCGGATGTTCTTTCCGGAAAGCAATGGCATTCTTTACAAACTGAAACAGGGATTCATTTTTCTTCAGTGCTTTCCAGTCAATCCATCCAACCTGATTATCCTGACAATAGGCATTATTATTTCCGTTCTGTGAATTTCCAAACTCATCCCCACCATAGATCATAGGAACACCCTGACTGAGCAGCAGCATAAGAAAAGCATTTCTGATCTGACGTTCTCTCATCTGTCTGATCTGCAGCCTTCTGCTTGGCCCTTCCACGCCACAGTTCCAGGAATAATTATAACTACTGCCATCGTGATTATTCTCCTGATTTGCTTCATTATGTCTGTAATTATAGGTCACCATATCATTCATGGTAAAGCCATCCTGACAGGCCATATAATTAATGACTGCATAGGTATTTGGATTCCTTCTGATATGGTAAGCAGCCGCTGAGACCATATCCTCGTCACTTTTCAGAAAACGGCGCATATCCTGCAAAAATCCCGGATTATACTGTGCAATACATTTGTCTTCCGGTTTCTTCTTTTTCCGGATCTGGCTCTCATCAAAATCGTGAAACATCAGCCGGGTATCACTTAAAACCCCGTCATGCATCAGCAATTTGGCAGAAACTCCCTCACCCAATACATGAAATCCGTCTACATGATAGTAAAGCTTCCAGAACTGCAATGCCCTGAGTGCTGTCACAGGATTACATTCTCGTGGAAAATACATTTCCATGATACAGGCAATTCCGGCCTGATGCAGTTTTTTAATGAATGTTTTAAACTCTTTCTCCGGATCATCTGTTGCACAGTAAGATCTCTTGGGTGCAAAATAATAGCCATACATATATCCCCAGAAATTAACACGTCCCTGTGTATGCTTCTCAGATACCATTTTCTCAGATTCAGAATTCTTACAGGTACCGCTTTCCATAAATTCATATGCAGGCATCAGTTCAATTGTATTGATACCAAGCTCTTTCCAGTACGGGATCATTTCCTCCAGTGCCTGAAAAGTTCCCTTTGTACCGGTTATCGTCCGATTCGCTTTTGTATATCCGCGCACATGCAGTTTATAAAGGATCATTTCGTGATATGGAATAGCCGGATTTTTATCATTCTCCCAGTCAAAAGCTTCTTTTTTAAGAAATCCTCCCCTGACTTTGTGCGGATTCGTACTCACCTCTGCACCAAAGCGTTCCCGTCCCAGAATCCTGTACGCACAGGGATCAGTATACACCTTTCCATTTATCAGAAAATTGTACTCGTACTCTTTCAGATTAAAATTCGGAATATACATTGCATATACATTTCCGGTTCTGTTTTCTTCTGTAAAAGGAATCTCCACATAAGGTTTTGCTGATCTCTTTTTGTAGAGAATCAGAGATGCTCTGCTGTCTTCCGGTACCTCAACTGCAAAGTTACAGCCATCTGCCAACGGATTTGCACCAGGCACAAGAGCCAGCCCCTTTTCTGTTTTCATCTTTCTGCTCTCAGCCATCTCTTTCTCTCCTTCATATTTTTTCTTGTTGCTCATTACACTTTTCAGAAACACTATACAACGCTATAATGTAATCTGAAGTTCTACCGGACAATGATCGGAGCCCATAATTTCAGAATGGATTTCTGCACCTTCAAGCTTATCCTTCAACTGTGGAGACGTGATAAAATAGTCAATTCTCCACCCTGCATTCTTCTCTCTTGCTTTAAATCTGTAAGACCACCAGGAATATCTGCCCTCTACATCCGGATAAAAATAACGGAATGTATCGATAAATCCACTCTCCAGCACCTTACCAAAGCATGCTCTCTCTTCATCTGTAAATCCGGCATTTTTCCGGTTGGTCTTAGGATTCTTCAGGTCGATCTCCTGATGTGCCACATTGAAATCCCCGCAGCAGATCACAGGCTTACTTTCCTGCAATTTCAACAAGTATGCCAGAAAATCCTCTTCCCAGTGCATACGGTATTCCAGTCTGCGCAGTTCACTCTGGGAATTTGGTGTATATACAGTCACCAGATAAAATTTTTCATATTCCAGGGTGATCACACGTCCTTCTTTGTCATGTTCCTCAATTCCAATTCCATACGCCACAGACAGTGGCTCTTTCTTTGTAAAAACAGCAGTTCCGGAATATCCCCGTCTGTTGGCATAATTCCAATACTGATAATATCCCGGAAGTTCCAGCTTCACCTGCCCCTGCTGGCATTTCGTTTCCTGCAGGCAGAAAATATCCGCATCAAGTGCTGCAAAGCTCTCTTCAAACCCTTTGCCAATGCATGCACGTATACCATTTACATTCCATGAGATTAATTTCATAATCAACTGATCCCCTTTGTTTTCTTATTAGCCCTGTTCAGCATTTGCTAACGATTCTCCCCTGAACGCTTCTGGTCTATTATAGCACGTTTCATGACTGTAAAAAACCTCTTTTTCTCCGGTTTCTGCTCATTGCATTTTTTTCCGGTTTCTGCTACAATGAACTGACATCAGATAAACATAGTCCCTGATAAATAAGAAAGAATGAGGAATATAAAATGAGTGACGAATTTACAGCTGGCGGATGTAACCCGAGTGACTGCGCTTCCTGCGGTGGTGGATGCAGTTCAGCCGGCGGATGCGATCCTGTTGAAAACCACAAGACAATCACCCTTACCATGGAAGACGATACAGAGGTAGAATGTGCGATCCTCACCGTTTTCCCGGTAGATGCGAAGGAATATATCGCACTTCTCCCACTTGATGAGAACGGTCAGAATGAAAACGGCGAGGTTTACCTCTACGCATTTGCCCGTACTGAGAGCGGTGATCCGATGCTTTCCAACATCGAAAGCGACGAAGAATATGCAAAAGCTGCAGTTGCTTTTGACACAGTTCTCCAGAATGCAAAAGATTCTATGGATAAGATTGACTGATCTGTTAAAGAATTTCATATGTAAGACTAAAATAAGAACCATCATCATTTCATAAAATGTGTGATGGTTCTTATTTTTATCTTATAGCAATTCCATAAAATAATGCAATCAAGACAGTTCAGCAGAGTGCAAAGGACAAGGAATATACCTGCAGGCGTGCTGACGCACGGCAAAGATATCTGACACAGGACTTCACGCTATGATGGACTGGATTGTTTGCAGTAAATATAAGAGGATTACTATACAGAATTTCGTCGCAAACTGCCATAAATACTACTATGAATATAGGTTATATATCATAAACACTGCGCACTTTCAGTCCATCCGGCTTTCCATCGAGTATCTTCACTCTGTATTCTCCTGCATTCATGTCAAAATAATTATCTTCAAGAATCAGGTCATCATTCTCATTCCGGATTTCCACACTCTTTGCATATGCTTCTGCCTTAACAACTATCTCATCTCCGTCTACGCGCACAGCCAGTCCGGGATTCAGATAGTGGAAGTATTTCGGATAGGAAAAAATCACAGTTCCCTGAGAAATAATCTGACCATTTTCCCATGCCTCATAACTTACATATTCATTAAAACAGTCAATCTGGGGAAGTTCGACCTTATCCATCCATACAGCAGACAATACCGGTACTTCCAGCCACTGTTCTTCCTCCCTCAGAATTGTGGCATCTGTCTTTCGCACTGCCCATTTCACCAGAACCTGTGAGCATCCAGCGTTTCATTGGTCACATTCAGACGGATGGATTTTTCAAATTCAAAATGCTGACGGTTCATATCCGCTTCCACTGTCATCCAGCTCTGTTCTTCACAGGAAAGCATTACAGGCGCAAAGAATCTCTTCGCATAATAATGAAGCGCTTTCCAGCGTCCGTAATAATCAATGGATGACCAGGAAATAACCGGCCAACAGTCATTTAACTGCCAGTAGATTGCACCCATACAACGTCCCCGGTTTCTGCGGTAATGCTCGACTCCATATCGGATTCCATCTGCCTGGAGAAGCTGAGATGCATAAACAAAATCGCTGAAGTTCTCAGGATAACGGTATGCTGCCTGCATGTATTTGGCAATTTTTCCATTTCCTCCGTAATTTCTCTGATGTTTCTCCATCACATAAGAAAATGGATTCAATTCTTTCGGATCATCTGTTACTGTTTCAAGCGTTTTTACAGACGGGAATGACTGAAAACCAAACTCAGATGCATATCTGAAGAAATATTTACGATATTCTGAAAATGGCTTATTGCCATGCCATACTTCCCAGTAATGCACATCTCCACGGTTCGGATCATTGGGTTCATCAAAGGAACCGCCTGATGACGGGCTTGCAGGCCAGTAGAAGGTATCCGGGTCGTATTCGCTGAGAACTTCCGGAATAATGCGCTCATACATAAACAGATAATCTCTCATTTCTGTCGGCTTTGTCACCCAGGTGCCCTGCTTTACAAACATTTCCATCTCATTGTTTCCGCACCACAGGGCAAGGGATGCATGATGACGGAGACGTTTGATATTATCAATAAATTCCTGACGGATATTTGCCTCAAACTCCGGTGTCAATTCATAGACAGAGCATGCAAACATAAAGTCCTGCCATACCATCAGCCAGTTCATCACAGAGATCAAAGAACCAGTCCTCAGGATAATAGCCGCCGCCCCAGACACGTACTGTATTAAAGTTCGCTCTCTTGCACTGAAGAAGTAATTCTCTGGTACGTTCTCTGGATGTTCTCTGCAGAAGATTGTCCTCAGGGATATAGTCAGCGCCCATGGCAAAGACCTGATAACCGTTTACTTCATGAGCAAAGCTCTCGCCCCACTGGTCTTTCTCTCTATGCATGGTCAGCGCACGGAGACCGATTTTTCTGCACCAGGTGTCTACAATCTTATTTCCGGCTTTCAGGTCTACCTGCACCTGATATAACGGCTGTTCTCCCAGTCCATTTGGCCACCAGAGCTGCGGATTTTCAATCTCCATTTCATCCGGACAGTCATCCCATATGGTTTTTGTTCCATTCGGTGCAGTTACAGTCACCTGATATTCCAGTGCCTGTGCACCTTCATACCCATCTGCTTCGCTCTCTTCCTCATCAACAGTCTCCACATCTACTTCCGGAACCAGCAGGACTTTGCCATCCTTATGTACCTGACGGATATACACGCTGTCCAGTCTGGCAGTTTCAATTCCCAGAAGTGTTACAGGACGGAAGATACCTCCATCCGGCAGACATGCACCCCAGTCCCAGCCACACATATAGTGAGCTTTGCGCAGATGCATAAATCCCTCAATTGTGTCTTCATTTCCCCTGTTTTTATATTTCTTAAATGCCTCTGCCATGAACTTCAACGGAGAGCGAATGATAACGCGTAAGGTATTTTTGCCGTTTTCAAGCAGCTCTCCTACCGGGAATTCCCAGATTCTGTGCATGTTATCAACTTTTCCAAGACAACATCCATTCAGATAGATGTCCGCAATCGTATCAATCCCGTCAAATCTCAGGATCACTTCCTGACAATCTTTAAACTGCGCTTCTTCATAATTAAATACCGTTCTGTATTCGTAATCCTCCTCCATCAGTGCTTTCGCCTGATATTCATTATCCCCAAAGAACGGATCCGGCATCTTTCCGGTCTTAAGAAGTGCCGCATAAATATCCCCCGGAATCTGTGCCGGAATCCAGTCCAGTTGTCTGATATTGCACAACTGCCAGTTTTCATGAAGCTGTAATTTTATCATTTGTCTTATCCCTCTTTGATTATTTTTTACATATGTTTGCATTCAACTATATATATAATATCATACTGCCCTTTTCTAAATCAACTCTGCAAAAGAAATCATTACTGTTCACTCCGTTCACAGTAACCCGTTTACAGTAACAGGAAATCTTTTGCTTGACATTCCCGGAAATTCTATGCACAATAAAGGGAACAGAAACTATGATGTATGGAGTATATAGAAATGAAAGAAAAGTTATATACCATTCCACTTAATGATGCGGTAAATGCCAGTGATGAGTGTCCTTTCTGTTTTATTGAGCGGGAACTGGAGCAGAACTCGCTGGATTTTGTACTGGGTAACAGTTCTTCTTATATGGAAAGTGACATCCGGGATCAGACGGATAAAGCGGGATTTTGCAGGGTACATATGAAGAAAATGTTTGATTATGGGAATACTCTTGGGAATGCATTGATTCTTCAGACTCATTATCATAAACTTCGGGAAGAGATGAGAAAGCAGTTTGATTCTTTTTCACCCGGAAAATCCTCGGTCCTCGCGCGTTTCCGCCTTTCAGATTCCAGCGCAGATAAGAATCCGATTGCTACATGGACTGCTTTTAAGGATTGCAGCTGTTTTATCTGTCAGAATATTGAGGATACATTTAAACGGTATATGGAAACTTTTTTCTGGCTGTATCGGCAGGATAATGAATTTAAAAATAAAATTCTGCGCAGTAAAGGCTTCTGTCTGCATCACTTCGGGATTCTGTGCAACGGTGCAGATAAATATCTGAATGATAAAGAAAAGGCTGAGTTTTATCCTGCCATGTTCAGGCTGATGGATGAAAACTTCCAGCGTATGGAAGAAGATCTGGTATGGCTGTCAGATAAGTTTGATTACAGAAATAAGGATGCTGACTGGAAAAACTCCAAAGATGCGCTCCAGCGTGGAATGCAGAAACTTCGCAGCGGATACCCGGCAGATCCGGTGCATAAGGCAAAATAAAAAATTCTCTCTTAACATTTATGAACCAATATACTTCATGATCATTTGTTAAGAGAGAATTTTATTACATTACAACTCCATCAATTTCTATATCAGCATCCACATCCTGAGTATAGTCGATATCTTCATATCGGAATCCAAACATATGATAGAAATCTTCCCAGTAACCATCAATATCGCAATATTCCTTTACAGTGTCTGTAGTAACAGCTTTCCAGCATTTTTTTACTTCTTCCTGAATCTCCGGCGTCAGTTCGTAATCATCCATACGAATGAAACCATTCTCATCTGTCTGGAAGCCTGTTGGTGTGTAGAGTTTCTGTGTAAATAGTCTGGCAATCTGCTGAATGCAGTTTTCATGATTTCCGGCTTTCTTCATTACTTTATAGAGGATTGCAAAATACAGCGGCACAACCGGAATTGCTGCACTTGCCTGAGTTACAAGACCTTTATTTACTGATATTACCGCACAGACATCCGGGTGTGCCTGGTTGATCTCAGACATTGTTTTCTGTAAATGCTGTTTGGCAGTTCCGATGGTTCCGTGATAGTAAATTGGATAAGTAAGTTCCGGTCCGATATAGGAATATGCTACGGTTACTGCATTCTCAGTCAGTACATCTGCTGCTTTCAGCGCATCAATCCAGTCTGCCAGTCTTCGCCGCCCATAACTTTGACTGTGTTTAAAACCTCTTCTTCAGTAGCCGGTTCTACTGTTTTCTCTGTAATCTCATTGTTTCGCAGATCAAGACTCTTTTCTGTGAAAGCCTCACCTGTAGTCTTCAGGCAGGAGGACCAGATTTTTCCTTCAGATCTGTACGTCTTGGCGCTGCCAGACTGTAAACTACCAGATCCACCTTTCCCAGATCTTTTTTGATCAGCTCAATTGCTTTATCTTTTATTTCTTTTGAAAAAGCATCTCCGTTGACAGTCTTGGCATAGGCACCTTTTTCTGCTGCCAGGCGATGAAATTCCGCAGTGTTGTACCATCCCGGTGTCGCTGTTCTTCTGCCATTTGCCTGACGTTCAAACATAATCCCAAGGGTGTCCGCACCACAGTTTTCCAGTGCGCAGATTCGTGATGCGAGGCCGTAGCCTGTAGAACATCCGATGATCAGTGCTTTTTTTGTTCCGTTTACCATTCCCTGTTTACAGGCGTAATCTGCCTGATTGCGCACACTCTCTGCACATCCCTGCGGATGTGCGGTTGTGCAGATATATTCTCTTACTTTTGGCTCGATGATCATAACTTTTCTCCCTGAATTTATTTCTTTGCCTGATATTTTTTAGTCAAGCGGATAAAATCATCCGCTTCGTTACTTGTTCATAATCGAATAACTGTTCCGCAGTATATACGCTTGAATTGTATGTATTGCAAATATTTTGAATCTCAAAATATTATAACAAAGAAAAAGCAGAACGTAAAGTAAAAATCTCAGATTCATCCCTATGTTCTACTTTTTTTACATTCTGGCTCTGATTTCATCTATAAACTTTGTGAAATATGCTCCGCCAGAACATTACATTTCTTTTTCTCACTATTTCGCAGTAGTACTTCCAAATCCTCCGTTACGGATTTCTGTAGCATCATCATCTACCGTGATTCCATACTCTACAAAGATTCCCTGCATGAAGCCTGTATCTGCCGGAATTGTCAAAGTTTTGTTTTCATTGGAATCATTTGTAATTTTGGAAAAAATATGCCCTTCATTATCCGAGTAGAAATAATCACTGTCAATAATACCAACGGTGTTGTTGAGCTGAAGACGGTATTTGAACCCAAGTCCGCTTCTCGGGTAGCATTTCAATACCCATTCCGGCTGCATTTCCACCCGGATTCCTGTCGGAATCTTTACTGTTTCGCCTGGTTTCAGAGTAAATTCTGCCGGTGCGAAAAAGTCATAGCCGGCACTTCCTGCTGTCGCTCTCTTCGGCAGACGGATAGCCTCGTATACTTTCTCTGCCTCTTCCTGAGACTGTGCGAAGGTATCAATCCAGTCTGCTGTGAAGCGTTCTTTGCTTACTTTATGAAATTTCGCGATTCGTTTCATCTGTTTTTCCTCCTGTCTGGTCATGCAAAGCTGACACTCCTGCTTCGCAGTACACTCATAGCTGAATATTTTGTGATCATCACTGACTGATTCAGTAAAAAAGCAGTTCAGGTACACCTGACGCATACTTGAACTGCCTGTATATTTCTTATTTATGCAATACGACTTTTCCTTCATGAAGAGTTTTGGGAACATCGATCACTCTCTGATTGCTGGAACCTTTCCATTTCAGGGAAAGTTCTTTCTTGTCCACCTCAAATTCACCGTCTACGCAGACATCCAGATAACGCACAATCTCTTCTTTGCAGATCTCCTCCCAGAGGAAACCTGTATAAAGCCAGATTGTTTTACCAGGATATCTCTTTCTGATCTCCTTCGCAAAGGCTGTTACCTCAGTGATATTTGCCGGGTGCAGTGGATCTCCACCTGAAAAGGTAATTCCGCTCACATAATCCTTATCCAGTTCCGCAAAAATCTCCTTGCGTTCTGCCTCACCGAAAGGCAGTCCGCCGTTTGGATCCCAGGTGACAGGATTCTGGCACTCCGGACAGCAGTGATTGCATCCTGCCACCCAGAGCACTACACGAAGTCCGTCGCCATTAAGCATATCGTCCTTGGTAATATTGTGATATCTCATAATTTTTTACGCTTCTTCCGGTACATCCTTCATGCTGAAGCTGATTCTTCCCATCTTGTCTTTGCCAAGGCAGATAACCTTAACTTTATCACCAAGTGTGAGAACATCCTCAACACGATTGATTCTTTCTTTACAGATCTTGGAAATGTGTACCATTCCCTCTTTACCCGGTGCAAATTCAACGAATGCACCAAACTCTTTGATGCTGACAACTTTACCTGTAAAGATCTGTCCTGCTTCAAAATCAGTTGCAATGATCTTAACCATGCTAGCTGCCTCATCCATGCTCTTCTGATCAACTCCACAGATGGATACCGCACCTTCGTCTGTGATATCGATCTTAACACCTGTACGCTCGATGATCGTATTGATAGTCTTTCCTCTCTGACCTACAACATCACCGATCTTCTGAGGATCGATCTGGATCTGAATGATCTTCGGAGCATATTCGCCTACAGATGTACGTGGAGCTGCAATACATTTCTCCATAACTTCTGTCAGGATATATTCTCTTGCTTCTTTTGTACGTCTGATTGCTTCTTCTACGATCGGTCTTGTCAGTCCATGGATCTTGATATCCATCTGGATTGCTGTGATACCGTCATGAGTTCCGGCTACCTTGAAGTCCATATCTCCGAAGAAGTCTTCAAGTCCCTGGATATCTGTGAGAACAATGTAATCATCATCTGTATCGCCTGTTACCAGACCACAGGAAATACCTGCTACCGGTTTTTGATCGGTACACCGGCTGCCATCAGAGACATTGTGGATGCACAGATACTTGCCTGAGAAGTAGAACCATTGGATTCAAATGTCTCAGATACAGTACGGATCGCATATGGGAATTCCTCTTCGCTTGGAAGTACAGGAACTAATGCTCTCTCAGCAAGTGCACCATGTCCGATCTCACGACGTCCCGGTCCTCTGGATGGTTTTGTCTCACCTACAGAGTAGGACGGGAAATTGTAGTGATGCATATATCTCTTTGAAGTTTCAAATTCGTCAAGTCCGTCAAGCTTCTGTGCTTCTGCAAGAGGAGCCAGAGTTGTGATGGTACAGATCTGTGTCTGTCCACGTGTGAACATAGCAGAACCATGTACTCTGGGGATAATATCTGTCTCTGCTGCCAGAGGACGGATCTGAGTAATGGCACGACCATCAGGACGTTTGTGGTCTTTTAAGATCATCTTGCGGACAGTCTTCTTCTGGTACTGATATACAGCCTCGCCCAGAACTGCAAGCCACTCTTCCTTGTCAGCAAAAGCTTCTTTCAGTTTCTCTGTTACCTGACGGATATTTTCTTCTCTTGTCTGTTTATCGTCAGAGAATACGGCAACTTCCATTTCTGCCGGAGGTACGATTTCTTTGATCGCTGCGAAGAGTTCTTCCGGAACTGCACATGATTCGTAGCTGTGTTTCGGTTTTCCGCATTCTTCTACGATCTTATCGATAAATTTGATGATCTCCTGGTTTACTTCATGAGCTTTATAGATAGCTTCGATCATCTTGTCTTCCGGAACTTCTTTTGCGCCGGCTTCGATCATGATTACTTTCTCTCTTGTGGAAGCTACTGTAAGCTGAAGGTCAGATACATCTTTCTGTGCCATGGTAGGGTTGATGATATATTCACCATTGATCAGACCAACCTGTGTGGTAGCACATGGACCATCAAACGGAATATCGGAAATGCAGGTTGCAATAGAGGAACCAAGCATAGCCGGAATCTCCGGATTACATTCCGGATCAACAGACATAACCATGTTTACCAGTGTTACATCATTTCTGTAATCCTTTGGGAACAGAGGACGCATCGGTCTGTCGATCACGCGGGAAGTAAGGATTGCATGCTCGCTTGCTTTTCCCTCTCTCTTGTTAAATCCTCCCGGGATTTTGCCTACTGCATACATTTTCTCTTCATATTCAACACTTAACGGGAAGAAATCGATTCCTTCTCTTGGCTCTTTAGATGCTGTTGCTGTAGATAATACTGTAGTATCACCATAATGCATTAATGCTGCACCGTTTGCCTGTTTTGCAACGCGGTTGATATCTACTGTCAAGGTTCTTCCGGCTAATTCCATGGAATAACTTTGTACATATGTTCATTCTCCTTTTTTCATATTCTGGTTATTATTTTTTCAAATCTTTCTGTGAATTTTTGCCTTCCCCCAATCAGGACAGATATTCCTGTATCAGACGGCAATTTTCAAATTTACATGGTATTACAATGTCACATTAAAACAGGAGTCCGAAACAACTGAAAAAACTACTTTTTCAGTTATTTTGCAAAATAATCTTTTCAGTAGTCTCGGAAATAACTCCTGCTGCGTTTCATAGTTTCTGAATACGCATTGCATACACATTAAAACAACAATTCCACTTGCATAAAAAGGGAGGCGGATGGAAATCCGCCCCCTTCCGCATACTAAAAGGCTATTATTTTCTTAAGCCTAATTTTTCAATCAGTGCACGGTATCTTTCGATGTCTGTTTTCTTCAGGTAAGCTAACAGTCCACGTCTCTGACCTACCATTTTCAGAAGACCACGTCTGGAGTGATGATCTTTATGGTTGCTCTGTAAATGCTCTGTAAGTTCCTGAATTCTTGCTGTAAGAACTGCTACCTGTACTTCCGGTGATCCTGTATCGCCTTCAGTTCTTGCATATTCTTTCATGATCGCTGCTTTCTTTTCTTTTGAAATCATTGTGATTTCCTCCTGTATTCTATAATTATTATTGATTGACCGCCACACATTAAGAGATGGTCGGAGCATCCGGTCCCTGAACATGGGCTAAATTCACCTTGGTTAGTATAGCACATTGATTCTGGCGTGTAAACCTCTTTTTTACAAAGTTTCAAAATATTCCTGTCCCTTCACAGCATCCCTCTCCAGCTGTGCCTTCAGTGCCTCCAGCGAAGAAAACTTCTGTTCAGGTCTGAGGAATTTTTTGAAATCCACCTTGCAGTATTCCCCATACAGATCTTCATTGCAGTCAAACAGATATGTTTCCACACCAATAAACTTCTCGCCGCCAACAGTAGGCTTATGACCTACATTGGTAATTCCCTGATAACTTCTGTCTCTGAAATGGGATACTGTGATATAAACCCCGTTTGGAGGCATCAGTTTCTCTACCGGAGGGATCAGGTTGGTGGTCGGAAGCAGATATTTATGTCCCATTCCACGTCCATGTTCAACGATTCCTTCTACTGAGAAATCTGTTCCCATAAGGAAACGGAATTTTTCCATATTCCCTCTGTTCAGTTCTTCCCTGACAAAGGTACTACTAATCTTACGGCGTCCGTCCATTTCTTTTGGCAGGACTTCCGTATGAAATCCATATTTCTTTCCGAACTCTTTGAGCATGGCAGGAGTTCCTTTCCGCTCATAGCCAAAACGGAAATCCTCTCCAACTGCCACATAGGAAACCTGCAGATCTCCTATCAGTATTTCTTTTATAAAATTCTCTGCTTTCATGTGCCGTATTTTCTCTGTGAGCGTACATTCCAACAGTATATCCACTCCCATTTCTTCCAATATACGACATCTCTCTTCCTTTGTGAGGATTGTTCTTGAGGCAGTTCCAAGCGCAAGTACAACCGCCTGTGCACCTTCCTGTTTCTGCTCAATAATTTTCTCAACCAGTTTCTGATGTCCGCGGTGTATGCCGTCAAACTTCCCAAGTGTTACCGCACTGTGTGAAATTCTGGGAAAATCATTCTCAATCCTTAAATATTCCATCATGTCTCCTAAAACATTTTTACAGGGAAATACCTGTTTCTTTTCTCGTCCCACTGGTAAACTCCGGCAAAACTGCCTTCACTGCTGCACATACGGATCCATCCGTTTTTCTCCTGTGCATCGACCAGTGCCTGTACAAGAGGATTTCCATTAGCCAGAAGTCTGTCCCCTTCTTTTGTACAGCATACCCTTGGATACTCTGCAAGAATCTCCTCAATACCGAGGATTTTACTCTCTATGATTCCTTTCTGCACTGCCTCTTCTGTCTGCGCCAGGGTAATGGCATCATCCAGTGTAAATCTGCCCACCTTTGTCCGCAAAAGACTTTCCATGGCAGCTCCACAGCCCAGCTTTTCCCCTATATCATGGCACAGAGTACGGATATAGGTTCCCTTGCTGCAGGTCACACGAAAACGCACTAGCGGAAAACTGATATCCAGAATTTCTATCTCATAAAAATGTACAGGTCTTGGTTTACGCTCCACAGTCTTGCCCTCTCTGGCAAGTTCATAGAGTTTCTTTCCATTGACCTTCAGTGCTGAATACATTGGCGGCACCTGCATATAGTCTCCCACAAAAGAACTGACCACTGTGCAAAGCTCTTCTTCTGTAACGGAAAGCTCTGTAGTCTGTGAGAGAACAGTTCCGCTCATATCCTGGGTATCCGTAACAACACCCAGACGCATCACTGCCTCATAGGTTTTCTCTTTATCTGTGATCATATCCACCAGACGGGTTGCTTTTCCCAGAGCCACCGGGAGCACTCCTTCTGCATCCGGATCAAGAGTTCCGGTATGTCCGATTTTCTTCATATGAAGGATTCCCCGAAGCTTTGCCACCACATCATGAGAAGTGAATCCTTTTTCCTTACGGATTACAATTACTCCATCCATCAGACTTCCTGCTCCTGAAACTGTTTGCAGATCTGTTCTGTCACATTGTTGATCACATCATACACAGAACCCTGAAGATCACATCCTGCTGCTCTCATATGACCGCCGCCGCCAAAATATACTGCAATCTTACTTACATCCACATTTCCGTTGGAACGCAGGGAAACTTTGAAAGACTGAGTTTCCACTTCATAGATAAACATGGCAACTTCCACTCCCGCTGTAAGACGAAGCTGACTGACGATACCATCCAGATCCTTGCCATCCACACCATAGAACTCCATGTCTCTTTTTTTAAGATATCCGATAATACATTTTCCATCCAGAAGCAGGATACTCTCAGCAAGAACACGCCCCATTACCTGATTCTGCACATAAGTTTTCTGATAGAAAGATTCATCAATGATCTTACTGAAATTGAATCCTGTCTTCATCAGTTCCCCGGCAATACGCATGGTCTCCGGTGAAGTTGAAGAGTACTGAAATACCCCTGTGTCATGAACCATTCCCGTATAGATCGGCACTGCAATGGTACGGACCACTTTCTCAGGATCAAAAAGCCCATAGAGAACTTCACAGGCAGAACTTACCTCTCCCCTGATATGATTCACCTGTGCAAATCCGGAGTTACTGATATGATGATCAATACATGCTGTTCTTTTTGCAGTGTCAAAGTATGGACCTGCAATGGCAAGTCTGTCTCTTGCACTTACATCACAGGTAACAAAAAGGTCATACTCTTTGTCACCGTCCAACTCTGTTTTAATCTCATCCATACAGTCAATATGTCCGAAAACAGGTTTGGGATTATCCAGGTACACATCTGCCTGAATTTCCGGATAATAGGTTTTTACATATAAATATAACGCCATACAGGAACCAACGCAGTCACCATCCGGACGGATATGTCCGCCGATTCCCATTGTTTTCACACCTTCCAGTATTTCCGCAATATTTTCCATGTTCTCATCCTCTTTTAATTCTCATCCTGCTCCTCATCCTGTCTGTGGGAGTTGCTGTCTTTCTTGGTAACATCATCAATAAGCTTTGACATATTTACACCATACTCAATAGATTCGTCCAGGATAAAACGGATCTCCGGTGTATTTCTCAGGTTTAAATTACGCGCCAGCTGGCGTCTGATGTAGCCTTCTGCACTGTTCAGACCTTTGATCGTCGCTTCCTTTGCTTCTTTTTCACCCAGCACACTGATATATGCTCTGCAGGTTTTCAGATCAGGAGCCACTTCTACAGCCATGACAGAAGTCATCGGATGAATACGCGGGTCCTTGATCTCGTTGCGGATAATGGTGCTGAGTTCCTTCTGGACTTCCCCATTGATCCGGGTATTCTTAATACTGTTTTTTCTCATTTTAAGTTTTACTCCTATATATCCGGCAATTCTGTCAAATACTGTGAGCAATCCGGATCATCGACTATCCTGATCACATTATTTTCTGAATTACCACAATCAAGTCAAGGTGCGCACCACACTGTACCTGACACTATGAATCGCGCACCCTACCTTTATAAACCATTACTATCTCGGTACTTCTACCATGATATAAGCTTCTACTTTATCTTCCTCTTTCACATCGTTAAATCCGTCAAATACAAGGCCACATTCGTATCCTGCCTTAACTTCCTTAACATCGTCTTTGAATCTCTTCAGGGATGCAAGCTCACCTTCAAATATCTGCTCGCCTTCTCTGGAAATACGAACCTTGCAGTTTCTCTGGAAGATACCATCCAGAATATAGCTTCCTGCAATCGTACCAATACCGGATGCCTTGAACAGCTGACGCACTTCCGCATGACCAATAACTTTCTCCTCAAATATAGGATCAAGCATACCCTTCATGGCAGCTTCTACATCTTCGATTGCCTGATAAATAACTCTATACAGACGAAGATCTACACCTTCCTGCTCAGCAAGCTGTTTTGCGGTTGCATCCGGACGGACATTAAAGCCGATAATGATCGCATTTGATGTAGCCGCAAGACTTACGTCAGACTCATTGATCGCACCAACACCGCCATGGATCACCTTTACAACCACTTCTTCGTTGGAAAGTTTGGTCAGACTCTGTTTTACAGCTTCCACAGATCCCTGTACATCTGCTTTGACAATGAGCGGAAGTTCCTTCAGATCGCTTGCCTGAATCTGATCAAAGAGATTATCCAGAGATAATTTGCCCTTAGTCTCCTCAAGAAGACGGTTCTTGTTCTCAGATACAAATGCACCTGCAAAGTTCTTGGCTTCCTTATCACTGTCAAATGCAAGAAGAATTTCACCTGCATTCGGCACATCACCAAGTCCCAGGATTTCTACAGGAGTAGAAGGACCTGCTTCTTTAATCCTGCGTCCCTTATCATCCATCATGGCACGAACCTTACCATTGCATGCTCCTGCTGCAATAAAGTCTCCCACATGAAGAGTACCTTTCTGGACAAGGATCGTGGCAACCGGACCTTTACCTTTATCAAGCTGAGCCTCGATTACAAGACCTCTTGCGGAACGGTTCGGATTTGCCTTTAATTCACATACCTCGGCTGTAAGAAGGATCATCTCAAGAAGAGTATCGATTCCCTCTCCTGTATGTGCGGATACAGGAACAAAAATCGTACTTCCGCCCCAGTCTTCCGGAATCAGTTCATATTCAGAAAGTTCCTGTTTTACACGCTCAATATTAGCACTTGGCTTATCAATCTTGTTGATTGCAACTATGATCTCAACGCCTGCCGCCTTCGCATGGCTGATAGCCTCTACTGTCTGAGGCATCACACCATCATCAGCTGCTACAACCAGAACTGCAATATCTGTGGAGTTTGCACCACGCATACGCATAGCTGTGAAAGCTTCATGTCCAGGTGTATCCAGGAATGTGATCTTCTGTCCGCCAACCTCTACTACAGAAGCACCGATGTGCTGTGTGATACCGCCGGCTTCTCCACGTGTTACATTTGTCTTACGGATTGCATCCAGAAGAGATGTTTTACCATGGTCAACGTGCCCCATAACACAGACTACAGGTGGTCTTGAAACCATATCTTTTTCGTCTTCTTCATCCTCTTTGAGGAGTTCTTCGATAACGTCTACCTTCTCTTCTGGTTCTGCGATGATATCATATTCCAGAGCAATCTCCTGAGCTTTCTCAAAATCGATCTCATGGTTTACGGTAACCATCATACCCTGCATAAAGAGCTTCTTCACAATTACTGACGGCTGCATTTTCATAGCTTCTGCCAGTTCGCGGATCGTCATCTTCTCCGGAAGTGTGATTTCCTTAACCTCAGGTTTCTTCTCTTCCTGTTTTGGCTGCGGAGCCGGTTTCTGCAGAGCTTTCGGGATTCTGGAATTCTTATTGAATCCACCTGATTTGGTCTGCGTCCGCCACTCTGTGTCTTATCAAATCTTTTTTCTTGTTTTTGTTCTCTCTGTCTCTTTCT
>ENA-OQCP01000043-OQCP01000043.1-human-gut-metagenome-genome-assembly--contig:-NODE-43-length-44861-cov-3.184245_pt1 | contig 44861 bp, 49 predicted proteins | sample MGYA00242760_ERZ504583 | MGnify/ENA primary metagenome ERZ504583 (study PRJEB26092, sample SAMD00036308) | human gut metagenome | host: Homo sapiens | study: EMG produced TPA metagenomics assembly of...
GCAAAACGTCTGAATACAGAGCTTGGCAGAAAAATTGCAAGGGAAATCGTTCTGTATGCGTCAGAAAAGAAGGCAGATGTGATTGTTTTCGAATATCTGGAAATGAAAGGAAAACTTCCGGGAAGAAAAAGCAGAAACTGCAGATGTGGAGAAAACGTGATATCCAGAAACGGTGCGGACAGCAGGCACACAGAAAGGGAATCCGAATTTCCCGGATTTGTGCCTGGAACACGAGCAGGCTTGCCTTTGATGGATCAGGAGAGATTGCCCGTGATACACGGGATCATCGTCTGTGTACGTTTCAGACTGGAAAAAGATACAACTGTGATTTGTCGGCATCGTATAATATCGGAGCAAGATATTTTATCCGTGAAAATTTAAAACCCTTACCGGAAACGGAAAGGTCTTTGCTGGAGGCAAAAGTTCCTGCAGTAAAGCGTAGAACCTCATGTGTTTATGCAGATCTGAGAGAACTGATTTCAGAAATGGAACTGCGTAAAGCAGCATAAACACAGGCAGATATGCAGTGGATTACCTGTTATGTGGAAACCTGCCGTATCCGGCATGGAAGAAGCACATATCTGTGCAAAATCTAAGTAACAGCGTATCCGCCGATATTTGGTCTGCCGCTTAAAGCGGCCGGAAGCACGTGGCTTTAGTCATGTGAGGTTCACCTGAGTCCATACTTGTGGCAATAAAGTTAAAAATTGCCAGAAGGTATGGTGATGCCATGTGGTATCAAAATGTAATTGCGACCGTGGAGATAAAATTGAGAATGTGATCTATTCATACAAGACATTTACGGAGGAGTATAAGGGCTAAATATCCTCATGACAGAAAGACTCCGAGAGTACAGAAAGAGAAAACGGGAGGAACGAAAAATGCAGGTACATTCCGTTCTGGAATCTCTACAGCAGGGAATCCTGATCTGCGATCAGCACAGCAGGATTGTGTTCTTCAATCAAGTCTACAGCGATTTCATCGGCGTTCCGCTTGAAACCGCGAAAGGTCATAAAATCACGGATTACCGCAAATCTGCCATTGCTCCGGAAGTCATTTGGAGCGGCATCCCGGTCGAGGGAATGGTGCGGAGAGAGGGAACGCAGGAATACTTTGCAAGTGTTTATCCGATCTGGGAAGAGCATCAGATCCGCGGAAGCATCTCGATTGTGACGAGTCTCGTACAGTTTGAAAAACGGGAATCAGAGGCTCACATGACGCTGGAAGAGCGGGTGCGCCGCTTTGAACGGCAGGAGATCCAAAATACGTTGTTGCTGTACGGACGGGATATGGAGGGGAAGCAAAAAGCGGCAAAGGAACTCGGAATTTCGCTGGCAACGTTATACAATAAAATCAAAGAATAAGACAGAAGGAGAATGAAATGCCGGAATTTCTGCAGCTTTGGGGCTTTGTGGTATTTTCTGTCTTTGCTGTAACAGAACTCACATAAAGAGGGATCATGATTCTAAAATTTTAGAAATTACGATCCCTTTTGTAGTATCTGCCCGGATATCGCATTACAATGATCTCAGATCAAAGAAAGCGAGGCCATAGAACATGAAAAAAATCAGAATCGGAAGCGGCGCAGGCTATGCGGGAGACCGCATTGAGCCGGCAGTGGAGCTGATGGAAAAAGGAAATCTGGACTACATTATTTTCGAGTGTCTGGCGGAACGCACCGTTGCGATCGGGCAGCAGGACAAAGAGAAAGATCCGTCGAAGGGATATAACCAGCTGCTCGACTACCGAATGGAAAAAATTCTCCCGCTGATGGCGAAAAACAAAGTAAAAGTTATTACCAATATGGGAGCTGCCAACCCGGTATCTGCTGCAGAACGGACGTGTGAAATTGCCAGAAAACTGGGTGTCAGTGGATTGAAGATTGCCTGTGTGACCGGCGATGATATTACAGACGAACTGGATAAGTATGAAAATGAAAAAGTGCTGGAGGATGGCACGCTGTTAAAAGAGAAAAAAGATGTTCTGATTTCTGCGAACGTCTACATGGGTGCGGAGGGCATCACAAAAGCGTTGGAAGAGGGTGCCAATCTTGTCATTACCGGTCGCGTTTCCGATCCTGCACTGACGATCGGACCGCTGGTATATGAATTTGGATGGAACATTGACGACAACCCGGATCAGATGGGACAGGCGGTTCTGGCAGGCCATCTGCTGGAGTGTGCCGGACAGGTGACAGGCGGCTATTTTGCGGATCCGGGCTACAAGGATGTGCCGGATCTGTGGAAACTTGGATTCCCGCTCATTGAGATCGACGAGACAGGCGCATTTACCGTGACAAAGGTCGAGGGAAGTGGCGGACTGGTGAGCGTGGATACCTGTAAAGAGCAGATGATCTACGAAATCCACAACCCAAAGGCTTACCTGACCCCGGATGCAACAGCGGACTTTTCAAAGGTGACGTTCCGGCAGATCGGGGAAAACCAGGTTCGCGCCGAGCATGCGACAACGCATGGAAGACCGGAAACTTTGAAAGTGAGTGTTGGCTACAAGGACTGCTTCATCGGTGAGGGTGAAATTTCCTACGGCGGAAGCAACTGTATGGCACGGGCGGAGCTGGCGGCGGAGATTCTGGAGAAGCGGATTGAACTGACAGGCATCGAGCTGGAAGAGTACCGTACTGATTTTATCGGATGCAATTCCCTGTATCGTGATGCAATTTCCAGGAAGATTGGAAGTGGAACTCCGTGTGAAGTGCGTCTCCGCGCCGCAGGCAGAACGAAAGACCGGAAAAATGCCGTTCTGCTGGCAAACGAGGTGGAGGCTCTCTATACCAACGGTCCCGCAGGAGGCGGCGGAGCAGTGAAACGGGTGTCCGAGATTGTCTCGGTCTGCTCAATTTTTGTGCCGCGTGATGCAGTAGAAGCAAAAGTTACATTCCGGGAGGTATAAGGCGATGAAATTAAAAGAGATTGCACATGCAAGAACAGGCGATAAAGGCGAGATCTCCAATATTTCGGTGATCCCATATGATGAGAACAATTATGAAATGCTGAAAGAAAAAGTAACAGAAGCACGCGTAGCAGAATACTTCCGCGAAATCTGCCACGGAAAAGTAACCCGCTACGAACTGGACGGAATCCATGCGCTGAACTTTGTCCTCGACAAGACACTCGGCGGCGGTGTCACAAGATCGCTGGCGCTGGACAAACATGGAAAGACACTCGGTATGGCACTGCTGGAAATGGAGGTTTAGGGCAATGGCAGAAGATTTTATGGCGGCAGTGGTAAAACGCGTGGAGGAACAGTTTGCGAAAAGCGGCGTTTCCGAAAGTTATGCAGCATTTGAAAGAAAAGACAGCCAGATCGAGATGCGCGATGGTGTGAAGCTGCATACAATCTATTATTTTCCAAGGGAAGGCGGATCAGGAGAAAACAAGAAATATCCCGTCATCCTGACTCGTACCTGCTATCCGGGCAACGACCGTATTCACCGTGCCTACGGTGAGGAACTGGCGCGCAGGGGTTATGTGTATGTCTACCAGTATTGCCGCGGCCGAGAGCAGTCGGAAGGAAAATGGGAGCCAAACATTAATGAGCGGAACGATGGCATTGACACCATGGATTACCTTGTGGAGCAGCCATGGTGCGAAATCTTAGGCTACTGGGGCCATTCCTACACAAGCATGACCGGCTGGGCGTTCGCTGATGCCGTGGAGGGGAAAGTTGCCGCAATGTTTCTGGAGGACTATGGAACGGATCGTTTTGTATCAGCCTACGAGAAGGGCTGCTTCCGCCACGATATCCTGACCGCATGGTCGATGGAAAATGCGGAAAAACCAGTGAATGCTGACTATCGCGAAAGCTGCCGTTATCTGCCGCAGATTGAAGTGGACGAGGCGCTGTGGGGACAGCGTGTTCCGTCCTACCGCGAATACATCACAAGCCCGAGCCCGGATGCGGCACTCTGGCAGACGCTGGTGGAAACAGTTGCGGGAAATTCCATCAAAAACGAAGGTTCCGATTTATCTTTTAAGCGGCTGGTACGATCATCACCACGGCAGCAGTATGAAAACGTGGGAGCGACTGAATGAGGAGACGAAACAGCACAGCTGGCTGGAAATCGGTGCATGGAACCACTTTTTCCAGATTTGTCTTGAAGATAAAGAGGTGCTGCACCCGCAGAATGAAGAAATTCCAAAGATGCTGGAATGGTTTGAGCTGACGCTGAAACAAAAAGAAATCCCGACACAGCGGATCCGTGCCTATGAAATCGGAGCGGACCGGTGGATTGACATCGTATCCGACCGACTGGGAGAAGAAGGAACTGCGGGAAGCATGACGCTGTATCTGGATGAGAAAACACTGCGGGAAGACGCGCCGGAACAGGAAAAAACGAGAAACTACACGTTTGACCCGGCCACTCCGGTCGAGAGTATCGGCGGAGAAGCCTTCTGCATACGATGCCGCAGATCGGCAGCCATCTTCAGATGGAACCGGACTATCGTGAGGATGTCCTGAGTTTTGTATCAGAACCGCTGGAAGAAACTTTCACGCTGAACGGAAAAGCTTCCGTCCGTCTGTTCGTGGAAAGTGACTGCGAGGATACGGCATTTACCGCTAAAATCATGGAGGTAACGCCGGAAGGAAAAGCGTACAACATTCGTTCCTCGATTGCAACATTGGAGCAGGGAAAAACGGAGGCCGGAGCCTATGAGGCGGGCAGCGTGGCAGAGGTACAGATTACTATGTGGAATATTGTATACACGATTCCAAAGGGTTCCCGCATTCGTGTAGATGTTTCCTCCTCCGACTTCCCGCAGTATCATGTTCACAGCAATCAGAAAGGGCTGTGGTCGGAAAAAACGGAGAATAAAATTGCACATCAGACCATTCATATGGGCGGAAAAGCTGCTTCCTGCGTGATTTTGCCGCTGATGAAAAAACAGTGAGCCGTAACGGTAAAGCGGACATCGGGAAAAATCAAAAAGAAAAAGTAGCACAATCCATTCTTTTGTGATATAGTGAAAACACTATAGGTTTTGCGGTAAACCTAAAGAACGGCCCGCATCATAAAAACAAAATGAACAGGAGAAAAGCAATGGAGAAAAAGTGGTGGCACAAAACGGTTGGATACCAGATTTATCCGAAGAGTTTTCAGGATACTAACGGAGATGGAATCGGAGATCTGAAAGGCGTAATCCGTCATCTTGACAAAATAGAAAAGCTGGGAGCCAATGTCATCTGGCTCTGCCCGGTGTTTGCATCCCCAATGGTGGATAACGGATACGATATTTCCGATTACATGGATATCGACCCGTCGTTTGGAACGATGGAGGACATGAAGGAGCTGATCGCGGAGGCAAAAAAACGCGGCATCCGCATCCTGATGGATCTTGTCGTGAATCATTCCTCTGACCGGCATGCGTGGTTTCAGGCGGCACTCCAAGATCCGTTTGGAAAGTACGGAAAGTATTATGTGTTCCGGGAAGGAAAAGACGGCAAAGAGCCGAACAACTGGCGGTCGATTTTTGGCGGCAGCGCATGGGAGAAAGTACCGGGATATGATAACCTGTATTACCTCCACATCTTCACAAAAGAGCAGCCGGATCTCAATTGGGAGAATCCGGAATTGCGGGAAGAAATTTATGAGATGATTTTAAAATGGATGGATCTGGGACTTGGCGGATTCCGTCTTGATGCGATCAGCCATCTGAAAAAGAATTATCAGTACACCAACCTTCCGCCGGATGGACCGGACGAGTACAATATGGCGTTCGAGTATTTCAACAATGTAGACGGTCTTGCGGATATCTTGTGTGAAATGAAGGAGCGCACCTTTGCGCCGACCGATGCGCTGACGATCGGAGAGTACGATCACATGGGACCGGAGGATGTGGAGGATGTGATTGGGGAAAACGGCAGTTTCTCGTCCGTTTTCGATTTTTGTCACACCCTCGACAATGTGCGTAACCCGAAATGGGGCAATACCGTGGCGTTGTTTGACGATTATCGCGATCAGCTTTTTGCGGCGCAGAAAATCGTGGATGGCCGCGGCATGCTCTGCAACTTCCTCGAAAACCATGACAAAACGCGCATCATCGACCGGTTCCTGATGCCGGAGGACCAGAACCGCTACAGCGAAAAGATGCTTCCGGTCACCAATTTCTTCCTGCCGGGTATTGTGTTCCTGTATCAGGGACAGGAAATCGGCATGCGCGACGATCCGAAACAGTCCATTCAGGGATTCGTCGATAAACCGACCTTTGCTATTTACGACCGCCTGATTGCCGAAGGAAAAACGGATGCGGAAGCGCTCGAGCAGATCAACCGCGAGAGCCGCGAGCACAGCAGAACTCCGATGCAGTGGGATGCATCTGCTGAGGCGGGATTCACAACAGGTACACCGTGGTTCCCGGTGAATAAAAACTATACGGAACTGAACTATGAGGCCGAGGAAAAAGATCCTGATTCCCTGCTGTGGTTCTACCGCAAAATGGTGGCAGTAAGACGACGTGAAGATCTGGAAGAAACCTTCCTCTACGGAACGCTGATTCCGGAATACGAGACGGTAAGCGGCGTTCTGGCGTACCGCAGGAAGGATGAGAAGAATAATATTCTGATCCTTACTACTTCTCTTGCGGATGGCATTACATTGCCATTTACAGATACAATCGAAGAAGTACTTCTGAATAACTATGACACCTGCGAGGCAGGCGAGGAAACGATCCGTCTGCAGCCGTATCAGTGTCTGGTGCTGAAGGTGAAGGAATAATTGCAAAAACTAAAACAAAAACCGAAAAATCGGTCCCACAAAAGGAGAAGATCTTTTTGTGGGATCTTTTTTGTGGTACAATACAACAGAAAAAATCTATTATGAGGTGTGGAATGGAAAGAGACGAAGAAATAATGATGAGAGGAACAAAACAGGAAATGCCGGGATTCCGTTTTCGGCTACTCCGGCCGGAGAAGAAACGGGAACTGTGGAATCCGGATTTTGAACTTTTATTTCTGCTTCGTGGGAGCGGAAGAGTCAGCTACGAGGACGGGGAAGTTCACAATCTCCCGATGGGATCTATCTTTGCGATCAACCGGTTTCAGATCTGTGACCTGGATCTGGACGAAGACGGACTTGCTCTGTCGCTCTGCGTTTCAGCGGAGACGATTGCTTCATTTCACATTAAGCTGCTGAAATGTGAAGTCAAATGTCAGTCGTTTTTTATATGGAAGATCAGCAGGAAAAATTTGACTTGATCCGGCGGGATATGGCACGGATCTTTCTTGAGATGTACAAGAATAATGAGGAACAACCGATCTATATGAAAAGCCGTGTGACGGCGCTTCTGGAGGATCTGCTTTCTTACTTTACATCCGGGGAAAAGGTGGAACAGGGCCGGGGTGGAAGGGAACGCATTCAGCGGGCATCAGACTATATTCTGCAGCATTGCCGGGAAGAGATTACGCTGGAGGATCTGGCGGATCATCTTTATCTGAGCCGTGCCTATATTTCACGGAGCTTTCTGCAGTATTTCGGTGTATCATTTCGGGAGTACGTGACGCAGGTGCGCCTGGCGCATGCCGTACAGGAAATGCACAGCGGCGCAACGCTGACGGAGATTGCCTATCACAATGGATTTGTCAATGAGACGGCGATGATCCGCGCATTCCGCAAATACCGCGGTATGACACCGAGCGAATACCGGAAGCAGATGGAATATACAGTAAAACAGCGTGAAAAGAAAGGAAAAGAGCGGGAAGAGGCGGCGGGAGACAGGATATTTTCCAGAGTCTCCTGCAGTATGCAGCGGTCACGGAGCAGGAGATTGAGACGACAAATGAGAGTGCCGTTTCCGTGATAGTGGCAGTAAACGGACGGAAACCAAGAGTGGCAGGCCACTGGAAGCGCGTGATCAATGCTGGTTATGCGGCAAGTGTGCTGAACCGCGAGGTGCAGGATGAGCTGGAACAGCTGGTGCAGGAGCTCGGCTATGAGCTGATCCGCGTAAAAGGAATTCTTGATGATGATATGTGCGTATTTCGGCGGAATATGTGGGGCGAGATTCAGTTCTGCTGGAACTATATTGATGAGGTGATCGATTTCATCCTTTCCACGGGAGCGAAGCCGTTGCTGGAATTCGGCCATATGCCGTTGCTGCTGGCAAAAACAGACCCGGGAAGAACGATGCGTCCGGCGCTAAGCAGCTCTCCGCGAGATCTGGCTGAGTGGCGCATGCTGATTAAAAACCTGATGGAACATCTAAGGGAACGGTATGGAATCAACCAGATGCGGCGCTGGATTTTCAATCCGTGGATCAGCGGAGACGTGATCACGATTGATGGAGGAGATGAGTTCTTTGGGACGTGGAAAGCATCGTACGAGGAGATGAAACGTGTGAGCCCGGATCTTGTAACATGTCTTTCCTTTGGTCTTGGACCGGAGGAACATCTCAAAGCCTTTATCGAAACTATGAAGGAAAAGGAATGTGTGCCGGAAATTTTTGCATTCCGCTCGTTTGGCACGGTGATCTATGGAGAGGAAGAGGAGAAAATGAATCTGATCCAGAACAACGAGAGCATCAATATGATTGTGAGCCGCGACCCGGATTTTCTGCGGAACCGCGGGGAGAAGGTAAAAGGTCTGCTGCAGAAGCTGGGCTTGGTGCACTGCCGGTTCTGGTGGATGAGTGCAGCAGCAACATCTGGCAGAGGGATCTGTGCAACGATACCTGTTATAAAGCGGCATGGCTGTTTAAAAATCTTCTGGAAAATGAAGAGGCGCTGCAGGGAATTGCGTATTTCTCGGTCAATGACCGTTTGGATGAAGTATTTCCGGCGCGGGAAACGTATCATGGAGGTTTTGGGCTGTTCACGATGAACGGCATTCCAAAGGCGGTCTGCACTGCGCTGCGGCTGCTCGGCAGAATGGGATCTCGTCTGGTGAAGCGTGGGGACGGCTATTTTATCAGCACGGAGCCGGAGAAAAACCAAAGCCAGATTTACCTGTACAACTATGTTCACTACGATATGCTGTACCGCTACCGCCATGCCGTGAATATTTCCCGCACGGACCGTTACCGCGTATTCAATATGGGGGAAATCCGGACCTTTTCAGTGAAACTGACCGGACTGGAACCGGGAAAATATTGCCTGCGGCTGTATAAAGTGACAAAAGAGCACGGCAGCAGCTACGATGCGTGGGTGCGGATGGGAGCTCCGGAGCGGATGAACCGGATGGAGCGCGCGATGCTGTGCCACAGTGCGGACCCGGAATACCGTGTCTGGGAGCAGGAAACCGACCCGGAAGGCAGCCTCACGGTGCAGGAACGCCTGGAGCCGCACGAGACGGCGCTGATTGAGGTGGAGCAGATTCTGTAAAATCTTCAAAAAATTGCACTCGCGGTGGGAGAATACAGAGAAAGAGTGGAAAAAAAGCAACAATATAAGAAGATCTTGCGACAATTCGAGTAGAAAAGGACGAAAATATTGTTTATACTGAAAACAACATAAATGCTAAATTCTACAGAAAAGAGGTATTTCAAAATGGGGAAAATATTTGATTACGATGGCGTGCCGGTGCTGCATACCACATCCGGCGATTTAAAAGGTTATTTTTATGACGGTGTTTACATTTACAAAGGAATTCCGTATGCATACGCAGACCGTTTCCAGATGCCGGTTCCGTCCAAATGGGATGGCGTGAAGGATGCGACAAACTACGGCTTTGTATGCCCGCTTCAGAACCAAGATACACCGAACGGCGAGCTTATGGTTCCGCACCGCTACTGGCCGCAGGATGAGCACTGCCAGTCCTTAAATATCTGGACAAACAAACTTGATCCGGAAGCCAAAAAACCGGTTCTCGTATGGTTCCACGGCGGTGGATACGCAGCGGGATCTTCCATTGAGCAGGTTGCGTATGACGGCGTCAGCATCGCAAAGAAAGGTGATTCGATTCTTGTTTCTGTCAACCACAGACTGAATATTTTAGGATATCTGGACCTGTCTCCGTTTGGGGAAAAATACAAAAACTCCGCAAACGCAGGCCACGCCGATATGGTGGCAGCCCTGCAGTGGGTACATGACAATATTGCCCTGTTCGGCGGCGATCCGGAGAATGTAACCATTTTCGGCCAGTCCGGCGGCGGAATGAAGGTGACTGACCTGATGCAGATTCCATCAGCAGACGGTCTGTTCCAGAAAGGTCTTGTCATGAGCGGTGTTATGGAGGACGATCCGCTCGGCGCAGGAGAGAAAGACGGCACGGAGATTATTACGGCAATGATGAAAGCGCTCGGCTTTGACGATGTGGCTCAGCTGGAAACTGTACCGTATCCGCAGCTTGCTGCTGCATATGCAAAAGTGGCTCCGGCGATTGCACAGAGTGGCGGCTACATCGGCGGCGGCCCGAAAAAGGGCGATTACTTCTATGGAAATCCATTCGACGCAGGCTTCCGTGAGCATGCACATCAGATTCCGATGATGATCGGAACCGTATACGGCGAGTTCGCAACGTTTGCACCGGCAGCTTATGATAAGAACAAACTGACAGCGGAAGAGATTCTGGAAATCCTCAAAAAGGTTTATGGAGACAATGCCGAAAAGGTTCTGGACGCTTTCAAAGAAGCATATCCGGAGAAGAACGGCGTAGATGTTCTTGCCATCGACCGTGCAATGCGTGAGCCGACCGTAAAACTTGCCAAACTGTTCGCAAAAGGCGGCGGCAAAGCATATCTCTACAACTTCGCTCTGGAATTCCCGTTCCAGCACGGCAAGCCGGCATGGCACTGCTCCGATATCCCATATTTCTTCGGAAACGCAGATCTCGTAGAAATTGTGGCATCCCGGATGTCAGCGATAAACTGGAAAGAGAAATCTTCGGAGCACTTCTCGCCTTCGCAAAGAACGGCACCCCGGATCATGCCGGACTCCCGCACTGGCCGGAAGTAGAAGCAGAGGATGCGGATACCATGGTGTTTGACCGCAAAACGGAAGTAAAACACAACTACGATGATAAAGTGTTTGCAGAGATCAACAAAGTTCTGAAACCATGGAGCTTTATGGACATGATGGCTGACAATATTCAGCATTAAAAAGAACGATTCGACGCGGCATAAGCGAAATCGGGATGGAGCTCTGAAATATTAAAAAAATTAGAATAAAAAAACCGCCTGTTTGATTTGAAAAATAAAAAAATCAAACAGGCGGTTTTTTCTGAAAATTCGGTGCTTTCAATCACATCTAAAGTATTATTCTAACAGGGTCACGGAAGAAAAACCAGTAAAAAACGGATTGTACTGAAAAAAATACAATCTGTTTTGTTGACACACTTGAAAAAACATGATAATCTAGAAAATGCACTATTATGGCAAGATATGCTAAAACCTTTTGTTCAGGCATGAGCGGTAATAAATATATTATAACACAAGGGGTGACAACGTCAATGGAGAAAAACAGAATACGTCCGATACCTACCGGAAAAAGTATGCGAATGAGTTACCAGAGACAAAAAGAAGTATTGGAAATGCCCAACTTGATTGAAGTCCAGAAGGATTCCTATGACTGGTTCCTGAGAAGCGGACTCAAGGAAGTCTTTGATGACATTTCACCAATCTCCGACTACGGCGGACGGCTGAGCCTTGAATTCGTAGACTTTACACTGTGTGAAGATGACGTAAAATACTCAATCGAAGAGTGTAAACAGCGTGACGCTACTTATGCGGCACCGTTAAAGGTAAAAGTAAGATTATATAATAAGGAAAAAGACGAGATCACAGAGCACGAAATTTTCATGGGTGATCTGCCGTTGATGACAGCAACAGGAACATTCGTTATCAATGGTGCAGAGCGAGTAATCGTCAGCCAGCTGGTACGTTCCCCTGGTATTTATTACGGCATCGCACATGATAAGCTCGGAAAGAGACTGTTCTCCTGTACCGTAATCCCGAACCGTGGAGCATGGCTGGAGTACGAGACCGATTCCAACGACGTCTTCTATGTCCGCGTAGACCGTACCAGAAAAGTTCCGATCACAGTCCTCATCCGTGCACTTGGAGTAAGCTCCAATGCAGAGATCGTAGAGTTGTTCGGTGAAGAGCCGAAGATTCTTGCAAGCTTCACCAAAGATACTTCCACCAACTATCAGGAAGGTCTTCTCGAGCTGTACAAGAAAATTCGTCCGGGCGAGCCTCTCGCAGTAGAAAATGCAGAGAGCCTCATCATGAGCATGTTCTTTGACCCGCGTCGCTATGACCTGGCAAAGGTAGGCCGTTATAAATTCAACAAGAAACTTGCGCTGCGCAGCCGTATCCGCAACCAGATCCTCGCTGAGGATGTTGTAGATCCGTCCACCGGTGAAATCCTTGCAGAAAAAGGCACCACCGTTACTCTGGAACTCGCAGACAAGATTCAGAACGCAGCAGTACCGTATGTATGGATTCAGACAGAGGAGAGAAACGTAAAAGTTCTTTCCAACCTGATGGTAGATCTGAAAGCATGGGTAGATGTTGACGAGGAAGAGCTTGGCATCAACGAGAAAGTATACTATCCGGTTCTGGAAAAGATCCTGGAGGAGAATACCGATATCGAAGAGATCAAACAGGCGATCAAACGTGACATCCACGACCTGATTCCGAAACATATCACAAAGGAAGATATTTTCGCTTCCATCAACTACAACATGCATCTGGAATACGGCGCAGGAAATGCCGATGATATCGACCACCTGGGCAACCGTAGAATCCGTGCCGTAGGTGAGCTGCTTCAGAACCAGTACCGCATCGGTCTGTCCCGTATGGAGCGTGTGGTACGTGAGCGTATGACAACACAGGACATCGACGGAATTTCTCCGCAGTCCCTGATCAATATCAAACCGGTTACAGCTGCAATCAAAGAGTTCTTTGGATCTTCCCAGCTGTCCCAGTTTATGGATCAGAACAACCCGCTTGGAGAGCTGACGCACAAGAGACGTCTTTCCGCCCTTGGACCTGGCGGTCTGTCCCGTGACCGTGCCGGATTCGAGGTTCGAGACGTTCACTACTCCCATTACGGAAGAATGTGCCGATCGAGACTCCTGAGGGACCGAACATCGGTCTGATCAACTCTCTGGCATCGTATGCGCGCATCAACGAGTATGGCTTCGTTGAGGCTCCATACAGAAGAATTGACAAATCAGATCCGAAAAATCCGCGTGTTACCGACGAAGTAGTCTACATGACCGCAGATGAAGAGGATAATTACCATGTAGCACAGGCAAATGAGCCGCTGGATGCAGAAGGGACACTTCCTCAACAAGTACGTTCCGGACGTTATCTCGGATGAGACCCAGTCCTACGAGCCGCACATGTTTGATTACATGGACGTATCTCCTAAGATGGTATTCTCCGTTGCTACGGCGCTGATCCCGTTCCTTCAGAACGACGATGCGAACCGTGCGCTGATGGGATCCAACATGCAGCGTCAGGCCGTACCGCTGATGATCACCGATGCTCCTGTAGTAGGAACCGGTATCGAAGCAAAAGCAGCCGTAGACTCCGGTGTCTGCGTCGTTGCAAAGAAAGCAGGAACCATTTCCTACTCTTGCTCCAACGAGATCCGCATGAACAATGATGACGGAACAAAAGATGTTTACCATCTGACCAATTCATGCGAAGCAACCAGAGCAACTGCTACAACCAGAAACCGATCGTATTTAAAGGTGACCATGTAGAGGCCGGCGAAGTAATCGCAGACGGTCCGTCTACCTACAGGGCGAGCTTGCTCTTGGTAAAAACCCGCTGATCGGATTTATGACCTGGGAAGGATATAACTACGAGGACGCCGTTCTTCTTAGCGAGCGTCTGGTACAGGATGATGTTTACACTTCCATCCACATCGAGGAGTACGAGGCAGAGGCCCGTGACACCAAGCTTGGACCGGAAGAGATCACAAAAGACGTTCCGGGCGTCGGCGATGAAGCTTAAAAGACCTGGACGAGCGTGGAATCATCCGCATCGGTGCAGAGGTACGTGCCGGTGATATTCTGGTCGGAAAAGTAACTCCGAAGGGAGAAACCGAGCTGACCGCAGAGGAGCGTCTGCTCCGTGCCATCTTTGGCGAGAAAGCAAGAGAAGTACGTGATACTTCCCTGAAAGTACCGCACGGTGAGTATGGTATCATCGTGGACGCCAAAGTATTTACCCGTGAAAACGGCGACGAACTTTCTCCTGGAGTAAACCAGGCAGTCCGCATCTACATCGCACAGAAGAGAAAAATCTCTGTCGGCGATAAGATGGCTGGTCGTCACGGAAACAAGGGTGTCGTTTCCCGTGTACTTCCGGTAGAGGATATGCCGTTCCTGCCGAACGGACGTCCGCTGGACATCGTGCTGAATCCTCTGGGTGTGCCGTCCCGTATGAACATCGGACAGGTGCTGGAGATCCACCTGAGCCTTGCAGCAGCAGCGCTGGATTTAACGTATCCACCCCGATTTTCGACGGCGCAAACGAGAAAGATATTCAGGATACCCTGGAACTGGCAAACGATTATGTAAACATGGAATGGGATGCATTCTCCGAGAAATATAAAGATATTCTGCTTCCGGAAGTATATCAGTATCTGGAAGAGCATCTGGATCACAGAGAACTGTGGAAGGGTGTTGATATCGCAAGAGACGGTAAGGTACAGCTTCGCGACGGACGTACCGGTGAGCCGTTCGATGGAAGAACGACAATCGGACACATGCATTACCTGAAACTGCATCACCTGGTAGACGATAAGATTCATGCCCGTTCTACCGGCCCATACTCCCTCGTTACACAGCAGCCTCTGGGTGGTAAAGCTCAGTTCGGTGGACAGCGTTTCGGAGAGATGGAGGTTTGGCTCTTGAGGCGTACGGTGCATCCTACACGCTGCAGGAGATCCTGACTGTGAAGTCTGACGATGTGGTTGGCCGTGTGAAGACATACGAAGCATCATCAAGGGCGACAATATTCCGGAGCCTGGTATTCCGGAATCCTTCAAAGTATTGTTGAAAGAGCTGCAGTCCCTGGCACTCGATGTCCGCGTACTGCGTGATGACAATACCGAAGTTAAAATTATGGAATCAGTTGATTACGGTGATACCAACCTGAACCACATCATCGAGGGAGACCGTTACTCTGACAGAGAGGACGAGAGATTTGGTGACTATGGATTCTCCAAGAAAGAATTTGACGGAGAAGAAATGGTAGATGTGGAAGAGGATGAAGAAGAAGACTCTTATCTTGATCTGGATGAAAGTTCAGATGATGACATGTAACTTGTAGATCTTGCTTTGCGAGGAAAGGGGTAATCAAATGCCAGAAACAGCAAAAAAAGAAAATTACCAGATGAGCTTTGATGCCATCAAAATAGGACTTGCCTCCCCGGAGAAAATCCGGGAGTGGTCCCATGGCGAGGTAAAAAAACCGGAGACCATCAACTACAGAACGCTGAAACCGGAAAAAGACGGTCTGTTCTGTGAAAGAATCTTCGGACCAAGCAAAGACTGGGAGTGCCATTGCGGTAAATATAAGAAAATTCGCTACAAAGGCGTAATCTGCGACCGATGCGGCGTAGAAGTAACAAAATCCAGTGTGCGCCGTGAGCGTATGGGACACATTGAGCTGGCAGCTCCGGTATCCCACATCTGGTATTTCAAAGGAATTCCGTCCCGTATGGGACTGATCCTGGATCTGTCTCCGAGAACTCTGGAAAAGGTTCTGTATTTCGCAAACTACATCGTTCTTGATGCAGGCGATACCAAATTACAGTACAAACAGGTTCTGACCGAGAAAGAATACCAGGATGCCAGAGAGGAGTTCGGAAACAGCTTCCGTGCAGGTATGGGTGCGGAATCCATCAAAGAGCTTCTGATGGCAATCGATCTGGAAAAAGAGTCTGCTGAATTAAAGGCAGGTCTTAAAGATTCTACCGGACAGAAGAGAGCCCGCATCATCAAGAGACTTGAGGTTGTTGAGGCATTCCGTGAGTCCGGAAACCGTCCGGAGTGGATGATTCTTGATGCGGTTCCGGTTATTCCGCCGGATCTGCGTCCTATGGTACAGCTTGACGGAGGACGTTTTGCAACATCTGACCTGAATGACCTGTACCGCCGTATCATCAACCGTAACAACCGTCTGAAGAGACTGCTGGAGCTCGGTGCACCGGATATCATCGTGCGCAACGAGAAACGTATGCTCCAGGAGCAGTTGATGCCCTGATCGACAACGGCCGCCGCGGCCGTCCGGTAACCGGTCCTGGAAACCGTCCTCTGAAATCTCTGTCCGACATGCTGAAAGGTAAATCCGGCCGTTTCCGTCAGAACCTTCTTGGTAAACGTGTTGACTACTCCGGCCGTTCTGTTATCGTCGTAGGACCGGAACTGAAGATTTACCAGTGCGGTCTGCCGAAAGAAATGGCAATCGAGCTGTTTAAACCGTTCGTTATGAAAGAGCTGGTTTCCAACGGCACTGCACATAACATCAAAAATGCAAAGAAAATGGTCGAGAAACTCGAGCCGCAGGTATGGGACGTTCTCGAGGACGTCATCAAAGAGCATCCGGTTATGCTGAACCGTGCCCCTACCTGCATCGTCTGGGTATCCAGCGTTCGAGCCGATTCTGGTAGAAGGTAAAGCGATTAAGCTGCACCCGCTGGTTTGTACCGCATTCAACGCCGACTTCGACGGTGACCAGATGGCTGTCCATCTGCCGCTGTCTGTAGAAGCGCAGGCAGAGTGCCGTTTCATGCTTCTTTCTCCGAACAACCTGCTGAAACCGTCCGATGGTGGTCCGGTAGCCGTTCCTTCCCAGGATATGGTTCTTGGTATCTACTATCTGACACAGGAGCGTCCGGGCGAGAAGGGCGAAGGAAGCTTCTTCCGCGATATGAACGAAGCATCCTGGCATACGAGAACGGATACATTACCCTGCAGACCAAGATTACCATCCGCTGCGAAAAAGAGATGAAGATGGTACTGTAATGCAGCAGAACGTAAGCTCCACACTCGGAAGATTCCTCTTCAATGAGATTCTGCCGCAGGATCTGGGATACGTAGACCGTACGGTTCCGGGTAACGAGCTTGCGCTTGAGGTTGATTTCCTCGTTGCAAAGAAACAGCTGAAACAGATTCTGGAAAAAGTCATCAATACACACGGAGCTACCAAAACCGCAGAGGTTCTGGACTATATCAAGGCAACCGGATATAAATACTCCACCGTGCAGCCATGACCGTATCCATTTCCGATATGACCGTGCCGCCGCAGAAGCCGGAGATGCTCGCCGAAGCACAGGCAACGGTAGACAAGATTACAAGAAACTTCAAACGTGGTCTGATTACAGACGAAGAGCGTTACAAAGAGGTTGTAGATACCTGGAAGAAGACCGACGATGCGCTGACAAAAGCATTGCTCGACGGACTGGATAAATACAATAACATCTTCATGATGGCTGACTCCGGAGCCGTGGTTCCGATAAGCAGATCAAACAGCTGGCCGGTATGCGAGGACTGATGGCCGATACAACCGGACACACCATCGAGCTGCCGATCAAGTCAAACTTCCGTGAAGGTCTTCAGGTACTGGAATACTTCATGTCCGCACATGGAGCACGAAAAGGTATGTCCGATACCGCGCTTCGTACCGCCGACTCTGGTTACCTGACCCGTCGTCTGGTAGACGTTTCTCAGGACCTGATCATCCGTGAAATCGACTGTGCCGAGGGCAAGGACGAAATTCCGGGTATGTGGGTCAGCGAGTTCACAGACGGAAAAGAGCAGATCGAGAGTCTGCAGGATCGTATCACAGGCCGTTTCTCCTGCGAGACGATCAAAGACAAGGACGGCAACGTCATTGTAAAAGCAAACCATATGATCACCCCGAAACGTGCTGCCCGTGTCATCAAAGACGGCATCAACGAGAACGGTGAGCATTATACAAAAGTAAAAATCCGTACCATTCTTACCTGCCGTTCCGGTAACGGAATCTGCGCAAAATGCTATGGTGCCAACATGGCAACCGGCGAGGCAGTACAGGTTGGTGAGTCTGTCGGAATTATCGCAGCACAGTCGATCGGTGAGCCTGGTACACAGCTGACCATGCGTACCTTCCATACCGGTGGTGTTGCCGGTGGAGATATCACACAGGGTCTTCCTCGTGTCGAGGAGCTTTTCGAGCAAGAAAGCCGAAAGGACTTGCCATCATCACCGAAATCGCCGGTGTTGCACAGATCAAAGACACCAAGAAGAAACGCGAAATCGTTGTTACCAATCCGGAAGACGGCGTATCCAAGACATACCTGATCCCTTACGGATCCCGTATTAAGATCGCAGACGGAACAGTTCTGGAAGCCGGAGACGAGCTGACCGAGGGTTCTGTCAACCCGCATGATATCCTGAAGATCAAAGGTGTACGTGCCGTTCAGGATTACATGATCCGCGAGGTACAGCGAGTTTACCGTCTGCAGGGTGTAGAAATCAACGATAAGCATATAGAGGTTATCGTTCGCCAGATGCTGAAGAAGATCCGCATCGAGGAAAACGGAGATACCGAATTCCTTCCGGGCGACATGGTAGACTTCCTGGATTACGACGAGACCAACAAAGCTCTGATCGCAGAAGGCAAAGAGCCGGCAGAAGGAAAACAGGTACTGCTTGGTATCACCAAAGCATCCCTGGCATCCGATTCCTTCCTGTCCGCAGCATCCTTCCAGGAGACCACCAAGGTTCTGACCGACGCTGCTATCAAGGGTAAGGTTGACCATCTGGTAGGCCTGAAAGAGAACGTTATCATCGGTAAACCGATCCCGGCCGGTACCGGTATGAAGTGCTACAGCAACATTCATCTGAATACCGACAGCATGATCGAGGAAGAAGAGGACGAGGATCTGATTCTGACCGAAGATTTTGAGGACGATGCTCCGGCAGCTCCGATGGCAGAAGCTCCGGTTGAAGAGCCGTCAGCTGAAGAGGAAGAGCCGATGCTCGACTTCGACTTTGAGGAAATGATTCCGTCAAAGGATGATACCGAGGAGTAAACCCTTCAACAAATAATAGCAAGGATTCTCCCACCTCTATAGGTGGTGAGATGAATTGCAAATAAGAAAGTTAACGGCAGTGGCGGGCGGAGAGAAATCGGTATCCCCCACTGACATGAGGCAAACCACAGTCAGCATTCTGCTGACATGTCAGACTCTGTGAAATTACCGACTGTGGATTGAACAAGGTTAAAAAATAAATATGTCATTTGTGAAAAGCAGAGAATTTTCGGTTCGCCGGGGTCTCTGCTTTCCTTGTGTTTTCGGGAGCATTTTGTTACAATGGAGACAGAAAAGAGGGAAGCCTATGTGGATAAAAAAATTACCTGGCATCGTGGCAAATGCGGCGGTACTGATTCTGGATATATTTGTGATTCTGATGATTGCAGCGCTGTTTCTCCACCAGCAAACGGCGGGAGAGCGTGTGAAAGAGACGATTACGCGTTTTTCCACGACATCGGAGGAGTATTATTCCGAGGGAGAGGCATACAGCCAGAAGAGCGACCGTGCATACGTATGCGGTGAAAGAACAGTCTAAATAAGAGGAAAAGATGAGGTAAACTATGCTCCAGAAGTGGAAAAGAAAAGGAAAAAGATTCCGCCATGTGGAAAAAGACGGAGAAGAGACGACGGAGCTTTCTGTGAAAATACGGGCGGCAAAATTTCGTGATCTGCCGATGAGTCTGCGGATTCTGATCGTGAATCTCAGTCTGTTTCTGATTCTGTGCGCCGTATTTTTTATGGCAGGCGCGTATCTGTATGCGCCGCAGGCGGCAGGACGGAATTACGTGGAAGCATGCCTGGCAGGAGACTGGAACAGCGCGTACGATGTATGCCAGTTCCCGGACAGCACGTTTCTGTCGCGGAAGAACTACGTCAATGCAATGACCTGGAAAGCAAAACAGGACGGCACTGACGGGCAGGAAACACCGGAGATCAAGAGCTTTTCATGCGCAGAAAACAGAATCTTGAGACCGGGGAAAACAGGATTTATACTGTGCGGTACACGTTAAAAGGCATGAGCGACTCGCAGGAAGAAACATTGGAGATCGCCGCCGGGGATACCGTAAAATGGAACTTCAAAGAGTGGTACGTTGTGCCGAAAGACAGCTGCGTGACGGATGTCGAAATCACCGTCCCGGCGGATGCCTCGTTCTATCTGGACGGCGTGCAGGTCGGGAAAAAGTATTTAAAAGAGACGGCAGATAACGTCAGCATCTACAAAATCCCGTATCTCTTCCTCGGCGGCCACACCATTGAACTGACCGAAAAACAGAAAGACCCATACCGCGAGATCGTCCTCGTGCAGGACAACAGCAGCATGGAATTCCTGCCGGATTTAAAACTCAACGATTCCACCGGCAAAACCATCGCCGACCGCGCAGAAGAGTCCCTGGACAAGGTATTCACAGCCGCAGCCGCCGGAAAATCCTTCAGCACCATCAAAAATGAATTTTCCGCCGACACCGCCGTACAGAAAACCGCCAAAGAACAGTACCAGCAGCTCTGCGATGCCTACCTGAACAGCGACACCAACACCGGAATCACCAGCATCACTGTGAGCAGCGTCTCCACAACCGTAACCAACGAATCCAACCAGATGAAGATCGAAACCAACGTGACCGCTGCGATCGAGCGACGAACCCGTTTCCTCCATTTCTTCCGCAAAACCAAAATAGAGACCGTCACCTGGAAACTCGAGTCCGTTGTGACGCTGGAAAACGAAAAATGGGTGATGGGCAGCGATTTCCTGAAGGGCGTTGAGCTGTCGAAGTGATTTTGAGAAAACGGTTGATATTTCTGAGAACCCTGCGTACAATAGAAATACCAAGAGAGAAATCTCTTCCTAAAATAGGACATGAGGCATAAGGTGTTTGCTTCCGTTGTTCTGGCAACGTTAAAACTTTGCAGTTACTCTTAAGCAGAGAGGATAATCAGGCTGGACAGGTGAAAGACTTGTGATTTGGTGGCAAAGCACCAGAAAGAAACCAGGTTTTTTAAAAGAGAGTGACAAAGAGTGATTTTGTATCCGCTTTTACCATGGGTGCAGAGTCACTCTTTTTTTGTGACAAGATGTTAAGAAACGATAAACATTAATTTACCAGAAGTGGAAAAATGTAAGAATTTGTGCCTTGCATCTTAGGTCAGATCACGTTATGATAGTAAGTAGAAAATGTCGAAAAACGTTTGTGTTACGATGGAAGAAAGTTCCGCAAAGGGGCGGGACGATGGAGTATAAACAGATCATATGGAAAGAAAATCATTGAAACAGAGAAGAAAGCAGATGCGCCGCAGACAGATGATGCAGAAAGTATCACGGATTTCCCTGTGTGTGGTAATCGGCCTTCTTTTTCTTGCGCTTATCTGGAAATTTGCTGGAGCGCAGCTTGCGAAAAAAGGAATTGTACTGAGTAATGACACAGCCGCAAAGACGGTGAGCGAGACGGCGCCAGAGGCGGAGGACGGATCGGGAAATGCGGGAATTAAGAAGCTTGCGGAGACCACGCCGCCGAATGAGACGCCGGGATGGCAGTACAGCTCGTCGGGCTGGTGGTACGCAACGGATGCCACAACGTACTACGTCAACGGCTGGGCAGATATCGACGGAAACCAGTACCATTTTGATTCCAATGGTTACATGGCGACCGGCTGGAAAGCGATCGGCGGAAAAGGCTGTTACTTTGATGACCAGGGTGTTTACCAGCCAGACCGCAACGGCTCGATGATGGTAGCCCTGACCTTTGATGACGGCCCAGGCGTCTATACCAGCACGCTTCTCGATACGCTGGAGCAGTACGGGGCACAGGCGACGTTCTTTATGCTCGGCAGCAATGTGGAAAAATACGGTGCAGATGTGATCCCGCGCATGGCGGCGATCGGCTGTGAGCTTGGAAACCACTCCTATGCGCATCCGAATATGAAAGAACTGAGCACCGACGACGGCCTTGCCCAGTTCCAGATGACGGATGATCTGATCGCCCAGTACAACAACGGACAGGGTGCAACTGTCATCCGTTTCCCGTATGGAAACAGCACCGATGAACTGCTCGCATCTATCGGCCGCCCGAGCATCATGTGGGATGTCGATACCCTGGACTGGCAGACAAAAATGTACAGGCAAACATCAGCGCCGTTCTCGACAGTGTAAGCCCGGGAGACATTATCCTGATGCATGATATCCACGAGACGACCGTAGAATCGTGTGCAACGATCGTGCCGGAGCTGATCAACCGCGGGTATGAGCTTGTCACGATTCATACTCTTGCAGCGGCAAACGGCGTGGATCTTGCAGCGGGAGAGACGTATTACGGCTTCCATGGCGGAACGACAAACGAATAGAAAACAGAATAGAAAAACGACAAAGAACCGCCGGTTTACTCTCAAATCAAGAGTGAACCGGCGGTTCTTATGTCATTTTATGAAAATTTATTTCATTGCCGCTCTCTTACGAAGTCTGGAATCCAGCTCTTTCTTACGGATACGTAAGGAAACCGGAGTAACCTCAAGAAGCTCGTCCTTGTCGATGAAGTCCAGAGCCTGCTCCAGGGAAAGGATTCTCGGCGGAGTCAGACGCAGTGCCTCGTCGGAAGAAGAAGTACGGGTGTTGGTCAGGTGCTTCGTCTTGCAGACGTTCAGCTCGATATCCTCGGCCTTACCGTTCTGTCCGATGACCATACCGGCGTAAACCTTCTCGCCAGGTCCGATGAACAGAGTACCGCGCTCCTGTGCGGAGTACAGACCGTAGGTAACGGACTCGCCTGCCTCGAAAGCGATCAGGGAACCTTGTTTGCGGTATTCAATGTCGCCCTTGTACGGTGCGTAATCTTCAAACTCGGTGTTCAGGATACCAGTTCCTTTGGTGGAGGTCATGAAGAGTCCACGGAAACCAATCAGGCCTCGTGCCGGGATTTCGAACTCCAGACGAGTGGAACCATCGCTTGCGCGGCTCATGCCGTGAAGCTCGCCTTTACGCTCGCTGAGGAGCTGGATGACAGTACCGGAGAACTCGTCCGGAACGTCAACGTATGCGATTTCCATTGGCTCGAGTTTGCGTCCGCGCTCGTCCTCTTTGTAGATAACCTCTGCCTTACTTACTGCGAACTCATATCCCTCACGGCGCATGTTTTCGATCAGGACGGACAGATGCAGCTCACCACGGCCGGAAACCTTGAAGCAGTCTGCGGAATCAGTCTCCTCGACGCGGAGAGAAACGTCAGTGTTCAGCTCACGCATCAGACGGTCACGCAGGTGGCGGGAAGTTACGTATTTACCTTCTTTACCGGCCAGCGGGCTGTCGTTTACGATGAAGTTCATGGAAATAGTCGGCTCGGAGATTTTCTGGAACGGGATGGAAACCGGGTTGTCCAGATCGCCGCAGAGAGTATCTCCGATGTGGATATCCGGGATACCGGAAACAGCAACGATAGAACCGATGCCTGCCTCAGTAACCTCTACTTTTTTCAGTCCGTCAAATTCATACAGTTTGCTGACCTTTACTTTTTTCTTCTTGGTCAGATCGTGGTGGTTGACCAGCATAACGTCCTGGTTCACGCGGATCGTTCCGTTTTCAACTTTGCCGACACCGATACGTCCAACGTATTCGTTGTAGTCGATGGTACTGATCAGAACCTGAGTTCCGGCAGTTTCATCACCCTGCGGAGCAGGAATATAATTTAAGATCGTCTCGAACAGCGGAACCATGTCTTTTGGCTCGTCATCCAGACTTAAAGTTGCATAACCGCCTTTTGCAGAAGCATAAACAAACGGGCAGTCAAGCTGTTCGTCAGATGCATCGAGGTCCATCAGAAGCTCGAGCACTTCGTCGATAACTTCATCCGGGCGTGCTTCCGGGCGGTCGATCTTGTTGATGCAGACGATAACGGACAGATCCAGCTCGAGTGCTTTTTTCAGCACGAATTTGGTCTGCGGCATAGCGCCCTCGAATGCGTCTACAACCAGAATAACGCCGTCTACCATTTTCAGAACTCGCTCAACCTCGCCGCCGAAGTCCGCATGGCCTGGGGTGTCGATGATGTTGATTTTCGTTCCTTTGTAGTAAACTGCTGTATTTTTGGAAAGAATGGTGATTCCACGCTCACGCTCGATATCGTTCGAGTCCATGACACGTTCCTGAACCTCCTGATTGGCACGGAAAACGCCACTCTGTTTCAGAAGCTCGTCTACCAGTGTAGTTTTACCATGATCGACATGGGCGATGATGGCAACGTTTCTTACATCTTCTCTCGTTGTTTTCATTTCTTCATTCCTCTTCCTATGAGTTGACCCTGCCGGGTTCAATTTTTCAAAATTTCAAGCCGGCCGGGAATGTTTATCACAGCACAAAGGCAGGTGCCTTGCCGTTTTGTCTCTGCTGGATGCCTGCCTATCTGAACTATTATAGCACAGAACAGAGAAAAAAAACAGGAAGATGTGACATTTTTTGTATTGCAATGGTAGAAAATACGAAGCATGTGGTGCGGTTTTTACAGAAACATATACAAAAAATTGGGCAGAATGCTGATTTGAATAGAAATAAAAAAATCTGGAAAAAAGTGGTTCTGAAAAAGAAATGTGGTTCATACATTAGGATTATAGATCAGCAAAGTACCGATCAGAAATCAATATTCAGAAAGAAAAGACAAAGGAAGGGGATTTTCATTATGGCAGACAAGATGATTGAAAACAATCAGGTGGTTATCATGGGAGAGATTGTCTCCCCGTTTACATTCAGCCATCAGGTATTCGGAGAGGGCTTTTACCTCGTCGATGTGATGGTCAAGCGGTTGAGTGAATCGCAGGACATCATTCCGGTGATGGTCTCCGAGCGGCTGGTGGATGTATCACAGGATTACCAGGGTGAGTGGATCTGCATCAGCGGTCAGTTCCGGTCCTACAACCGCCACGAGGAGAAGAAGAACCGTCTGGTACTCTCCGTATTTGCGCGGGAATTAAGCTTCGTGGAGGAAGAGGACGATTCCGTCAAATCCAACCAGATTTACCTCGATGGATACATATGTAAACCGCCGGTCTACCGGAAAACACCTCTGGGAAGAGAGATCGCCGACCTTCTGATCGCGGTCAACCGTCCGTATGGAAAATCAGATTATATCCCGTGCATCTGCTGGGGACGGAATGCGCGGTATGCCTCTGCGTTTGCCGTGGGCGGCCACGTTCTCATCTGGGGACGGATCCAGAGCCGGGAATATATGAAGCGGCTGAGCGAGACGGAAATGGAAAAGCGGACCGCATATGAGGTTTCGGTGAGCAAGCTGGAATATAGTGAGAGTTAAAGCGCGATCCGCTGTTGACAAGAAAATTTAATGATGCTATAGTAAAAGCAGAACTGAAGTGGATAGAGGTCGCATTACTTCAAGAGTACCTTTTCGGATGCCTCAGCAGCAAAAGAAGAAGAGGAAAAGGGAAGAATGCCGAAGGACATCCGGCGCTGAACCGGTATGCTCCTGGGCGCAGGTTGAAAAAATCTGCGACTGTCATCGAGAGATGGAGAGCTATCTGATCATAGATACTGCGTATGTGTGAATTTGGAGGCGATCTTATCTGGGATGAGGCGCCTCTTTTTTTAACGGAAAGTGAAATTTTCCGTGGGAGATAAGCTCCGGCGACTGATTTCTTATGGTTTTATCTGACACAACATACAGGAGGAAAAGAGAATGTCTATTTTTAAAGGTGCAGCTGTTGCAATTATCACACCGATGACCGAAACACAGGAAGTGAATTACGAAAAACTCGGAGACTGATTGAGGAGCAGATCGCCGGCGGAACCGACGCCATCGTTATCTGCGGAACCACCGGTGAGGCTTCGACCCTGTCCCATGAGGAGCATCTGGATGCCATCAAATATACCGTGGAAAAAGTAAATCACAGAATCCCGGTAATTGCAGGAACCGGCTCCAACAGCACGGAGACAGCAATTTATCTGTCTCAGGAAGCAGAAAAATACGGCGTGGACGGACTTCTTCTCGTTTCTCCGTATTACAATAAAGCAACACAGAAGGGCCTGATTGCACACTTTACCGCAATCGCAGACAGCGTCAAAGTGCCGGTCATCCTTTACAACATTCAGGGCAGAACCGGCGTAAACATTGCACCGGAAACGATCGTCTATCTGTTCAACAACGTTGAGAATATCGTTGCAGTCAAAGAGGCTTCCGGAAACATTTCCCAGGTCGCAAAAATTATGCAGCTGACCGATGGAAAGATCGATCTGTACTCCGGAAACGACGATCAGGTTGTGCCGATCCTTTCCCTTGGCGGAAGCGGTGTAATCTCCGTTCTTTCCAACGTAGCACCGCGTGAGACCCACGACATGGTACAGAAATTCCTCGACGGCGATGTGGCCGGATCCAGAGAAATCCAGCTGAGAGCACTGCCGCTCATCGATGCGCTGTTCTGCGAAGTAAACCCGATTCCGGTAAAAGCAGCGCTGAACCTGATGGGCAAAGAGGTTGGACCGCTTCGTCTGCCGCTGACCGAGATGGAGCCGCAGAACCAGGAGCGCCTGGCAAAGGCTATGAAAGATTTTGGAATCAAACTGGCTTAAGTTAAGAATACACGAAGTAAAGAAGGAAAAAGACAATGGTTAAAATTATTATGCATGGCTGCAACGGCCATATGGGACAGGTCATCACCGGCCTGGTAAAAGAAGATGCAAATGCAGAAATCATAGCCGGAATCGATATGAACGACAACGGCCAGAACGATTACCCGGTATTCAAAAGCCTGGCAGAATGCGATGTTCCGGCAGACGTAGTCGTTGACTTTTCTTCCTACAAGGCAGCCGACGCACTGCTCGATGCCTGCAAGGAGAAAAAACTTCCACTCGTCCTCTGCACCACAGGCCTCACCGAGGATCAGCTCAAAAAAGTGCAGGAGACCAGCAAAGAAATCCCGGTTCTCCGCTCTGCAAATATGTCCCTTGGTGTGAATACGCTGATGAAACTGGTACAGGCAGCTGCAAAAGTGCTTGCCGAAGCAGGCTTTGATATGGAGATCGTGGAGAAACACCACAAACTGAAATGCGACGCTCCAAGCGGAACCGCCATCGCCCTGGCAGACAGCCTGAACGCGGCAATGGACAACCAGTACACTATGTTTATGACAGAAGCCAGCGCCACGAGCAGCGTGATCCGAAGGAAATCGGAATCTCTGCCGTACGCGGCGGCACCATCGTCGGAGATCACGACGTCATCTTCGCGGGACCGGATGAAGTTGTTACTCTGTCCCACAGGCATATTCCAAAGGAGTTTTCGGAAAAGGAGCTGTAGAGGCTGCAAAATTCCTGGCTGGAAAACCGGCTGGCATGTATGACATGCAGGATGTCATTGCTGCGAAATAAGGCAGAAACAGGGAAAAAGTGAATAGAAACCAGAAAGTGCGCAACGAAAATGCGAAACGTTGCGCACTTTTTCTTTTCTTACAACGGGATTTTCGGAATTGAGGAAGTTATTTTGCAGAATATTTGGCAGAATACACAAGAAAAAATACGGAATATCAAAAGAGAACGTGAAAATCGCAAACGGTAATGGAAAAATCAATGCGCAACAAGGCAAAACGCTAAGTTGCGCGTTTTGCACAAAAAATAGTAAAACAGTATATTTCGACAAGAAATATCTTATAAAAAACTGCGAATTGTAAACAATATGCCGAAATGATATGATAATGGCACAAAGAAAAATAAAGAGTTGAGCAACAAAAAGTTGCGCAAACAAGAAAGGGAATGAGAAGATGAAAAAGAATGGTTGGAAAGGGTTTTGCAAAAAGCTCTACAAGTACCGGGTATTTCTTCTGATGCTTGCACCGGCAGTAATTTATACCCTGATTTTTTCCTACTACCCGATGACAGGAATTGTAATGGCATTCAAAAAATACTCCTACGCAGGAGGTATCTGGGGAAGCCCGTGGAACGGATTTGATAACTTCAAGTTCTTCTTTAAATCAGGACAGGCCGGACTCGTTACCAGAAATACCGTGCTGTATAATCTGGCATTTATTGTGATCAACACGACGATGCAGATTGCCGTTGCCGTGCTTCTGACCGAGATCCGCAACAAACATTACCGTAAGATCACACAGTCGCTGATGTTTCTGCCGTATTTCATTTCCTGGGTTATCGTAGGAGTTATGGCATTCAATATTTTCAGTTCCGACTACGGTTTTCTGAACCGACTGATTGAAACCTTCGGTGGAACACCAATCAAGTTTTACACGACACCAAAGGCATGGCCGTTTATCCTTGTCTTCTTTAATGTATGGAAGGGAATCGGATACGGTTCTGTTATGTACCTGGCAGCAATTATGGGAATTGACACTTCGATTTATGAAGCAGCCGCATCGACGGAGCAAACGTGTTCCAGCGAATTTTCAAAGTAACAATCCCGATGATCATGCCGACCACAATCATCCTGCTTCTGCTATCCGTCGGAGGCATCTTCAAAGGAAACTTTGATATGTTCTACAACTTGGTTGGAAGTAACGGTCTTCTGTACAACTACACCGATGTAATTGATACCCTGACGTTCCGTGCCTTAATCAGCAGCAACGACTTCGGAATGTCCGCAGCTGTTGGTCTGTATCAGTCGGTACTGTGCTTTATCACTGTCGTAATCGTAAACAAACTGGTTGGTCTTTATGATAAAGACTACACCTTATTCTAGGAGGGATGAAAAGTGGGATCTTCCAGTCATACAAGTAAAATCAAAAGAGGAAAAGATGCGGTTGCACTTGATATCATCGCGTACGGATTCTGCGGAATCATCGCGCTGGTCTGCCTCGTTCCTTTCATCATGATCGTATCCGGCTCGTTTTCTTCGGAATCGGCCATTATCCAGAACGGTTTCAGCCTTCTGCCGCAGGATTTCAGCCTGGAGGCATACAAAACCGTATTTAAAGATCCTATGGTTGTCTTCCGCGCATACGGCACGACCATCGGTCTGACCATCGTCGGAACGGTACTTGGTCTGCTGCTGCAGACTATGACAGCTTATGTACTGTCACGCAAGGAGTTTGAGTGGAGAAATCAGTTTTCGTTTTTCTTCTACTTTACCACTTTGTTTTCCGGCGGTCTTGTTCCGTACTACGTACTGATGACACAGACCCTGAATCTGCGGGACAGCTACCTTGCACTGCTCCTTCCGCTGCTGTTCAGCGTATACAACCTTCTGATCATGAAGAGTTACATCGTGGGACTTCCGGATTCTCTGATTGAAGCGGCCAAGATTGATGGCTGCGGCGAGTTCCGTATTCTGTTCCGGATTGTAATGCCGCTGATCAAACCGGCACTTGCTACCGTGGGCCTCTTCATTGCACTGGCTTATTGGAATGACTGGTACAATGCGATGCTGTATATCAAAGACACGAACAAGTATCCGCTGCAGTATTTCCTGTATCAGCAGGTTAATGATATCGAGGCATATAAAAAGCTTCTTGCAAACAACGCCGCAGGCTCTGCCGTCAGCGCAATCTCATTGCCGACCCAGTCCCTGAAAATGGCACTTACCATTGTAGTAACCGGCCCGATCGTTCTGGCATATCCGCTGGTACAGAAATATTTTGTACAGGGTATCACAATCGGAGCAGTCAAAGGCTGATACAAATCATGTTAATTTAACTGAATCAAGTAAGTCCCCTGTTTCCATTGCGAAAAGCAATAAGCAGGTGGGTGGGGACTTGCTTGTATCAGGAGGAGTGCAAGCTCCTTCTGATAAACTGCGGAGCAGTTATTCGGTTATGAGCAAGTAGCAAAGCGGATTGCGAATATCCGCTTGAATTACACATTATATTTATGAAGGAGGTTCTTTATGAAAAAGAGCACAAAAAAACTGGTATCTGTATTACTTGCATCCGCAATGGCAGCCGGCATGCTGGCAGGATGCGGTTCCGGCAACGGAAAGGGAAGCACGGGCGACAGCAAAAGCAGCTCCGCAGCTTCCGGCACATCGGGAGACAACCTGAATGCAGACACTTCGGAGCATGTCGATCTGACGATGTATCTGATCGGCGACCGTACCCCGGATTTTGATGAGGTTTACGCCAAAATCAATGAGATTCTGGAAGAGAAGCTGAACTGCTCTCTGAACGTAGAATTCCTTTCCTGGGGCGAGCATGACACGAAATATTCCCTGCTGTTCTCCTCACAGGAAGATTTTGACCTGATCTTTACCGCATCGAGCTGGTGCCATTACGAGCAGACCGTTTCCCTCGGCGGATTTGCACCGCTTTCTGAGGACTTTATCAAAACGTATGCACCGGATATCTGGGAGGTTGTTCCGGAAATGGCATGGGAGCAGGCAAAGATTGACGGACAAATCTACATGGTTCCGAACTATGCCAACGAGTTTGGTCAGGAAGTTCTGGCAGTGCGCGGTGACCTGATGGAAAAATACGGTATGGATGATATTACATCCTGGGATGACCTGATGAAGTTCTACAAAGCATGTGCAGCAGACGGTATCTATGCAAGTCAGGGCGGACCGTGGTATCCATTCTTCCAGTCCCAGGGCTACTCCACAACGGGCGGAGCACCGAAGGGCGGCGAGCTGATTCTGTATCATACCCAGGATCCGAAAGATCTTGAATTCCAGTACATCGGTGAATGGGATGCGTTCCGTGAGTACTGCCAGGAGATGAAAGACCTGGTAGACGCCGGAGCATGGTCCAGCGACGTATTAAACAGCAGCGATGAGAGACAGACCGGACTTCTGACCGGAAGAACAGCAAGCATGAGCTGGAATCTCGGAACCTGTCTTACCTACGGAAAACAGGCAAATGAGGAACATCCGGATTGGAATGTAACGATGGTAGACCCGAACAAAAACCTGTCGAAAAAAGTAAACTCTTACATCAACAACGGTGTTGCCATCAACGCAAACAGTAAAAACAAAGAGAGAGCCATGATGGTATTAAATGAATTCTACACCAACCCGGATGTTTACGATCTGGCTATGCTCGGTATCGAAGGAAAGCACTGGGAAGCAGTCGGTGATGATCAGTACAAAGTTATTGATGAGAGCGGCTATGGTGTAGCAAGTAACTGCAACTGGGGATGGAACAACTGCACCATCCAGAGAGAGGAATATATTGAGAACAGAACGGCTCTGGACGACAAGTATGAAAGCATCAAAGATGCCTTCAACAACAACATCAAAGAAGATCATGTTTACGACGGATTTAACTTTGATTCCAGCAATGTAAGTACACAGTTTGCAGCAGTAGAGGCAGCCATCGACAATTATTATAACCCGCTGATCAACGGTCTCGTTGACGATGTGGACGCTTCCATCGATGCCATGAACGCAGCTATGGACAGCGCCGGAATCCAGGATATTCTGGATGAGATGAACCGTCAGGCAGCAGAGTATGTAGCGGAGAAAGAAGAAAAATAAAACAGTAAAATAAAACAGGGAATGGACGCGCTGGTCTGCCAGAAGCTCCGGCGCGGCCGTTCCTTCTTTTAGAGATCAAGTGATGGTTCAAAAAGCTTTGAGGGATGACTTGATTTCTAACAGCATTCGTATTAAATATAAAAATATAGGAATTTTTCAAATTTAACAGAAAGTGACAGGGTATTTTTATGACACTGGAGGAAATTGCAAAAGAGATAGGGGTATCAAAAAGTACCGTTTCCCGTGCACTGTCCGGTAAGGGCAGAATCGGAGAGAAGACCAGAAACCGGATTCTCGAGGTGGCAAAACGGGGAGAAGAGCGGGAGGAGATGGCGCGGACCCGAACGGTGACGCACAACATCGGCGTGGTACTGCCTTCAGACGTTTATTATGGAAGCGGTGTTTATTTCCAGAACTGTCTGCTCGGCGTCTGCGAATCGGCATCGATGCTCGGGTACAATGTGCTGATTACGACGAGCAACGCGCATGATATTTCAGAGCTGCAGTCGCTGGTGGAGTCGAACCGGGTGGATGGTATGCTCCTGACACGTGCGCTTGAGGATGACCGTGCGCTGCAGTATTTAAGTCAGGCAAATTTCCCGACAGCACTGACGGGAACATGCGGTATGACAACATTATCCAGGTGGATACCGACAATGAGGGTGCGGCAGAGAAAATGACAACGCTGCTGATCGGAAAGGGATTCCGCAGATTTGCGTTTCTTGTCAAGGATATGAGCTATAACGTAGACCGCAAGCGTCACGAAGGTTTCTGCCGGGCGCTGATTAAAAATGGAATTTCCGAGAAGGATCAGCTTTTCTACAATGGTTCGATCCGTATGGAGTTTCTGGATGCGATCATTGAAAATATTATATCCAAAAAAGTGGAATGCATCATCTGTGGCGACGACGAGATTTGTACGATGGTGATGTCCCGGCTCCAGGCGGAAGGCTATCGAATTCCCAAGGACGTCGCGATTGCTTCGCTCTACAACAGCACCAATCTGGAATGCTATTCCCCTGCAGTTACAGCAGTCAGTGTGGCAGCATCCCAGATGGGAGGCACAGCCGTGCGTCAGCTGATCCAGCGGCTCCGAGGGGAAAATTATGAGAAGAAGACGATGCTGGATTACGACATTTTATTCCGAAAATCGACAAACTAACGTAGCAGGGAGGACAGAACAATGGAATTTCAGAAGGGAATGGATCTATCTTTTATACCGGAGCTGGAAGATGCCGGAGTACAGGTGAAGGACTTTGACGGAACTGTTATGGATCCGCTGGATCTCGTTCAGAAATACGGGGTAAATTCCGTACGGCTCCGTATTTGGAATGCGCCGGAGCATGTCAGGGAGTCCGGCGGATACTGCAGCTATGCGCATACACTGGCGATGGCAAAACGGATCCGGGCACATGGCATGAGCTTTATGCTGGATTTCCATTATTCTGATTTCTGGGCGGATCCCGGTCAGCAGAGAAAGCCGAAAGATTGGGAAAACTTAAGCTTTAAAGAATTAAAAGAGGCTGTTTTTTCTTATACAAGAGATACGCTGACGGCATTAAAAGAGGAGGACGTTCTGCCGGATATTGTTCAGATCGGAAATGAGATCCGAAGCGGCCTTCTGTTTCCGGACGGAGAGCTGCCGGATTATACAAAAATGGTACAGCTTGTAAATGCCGGAATCCGCGGTGCGCGGGCTGCAGCCGGAAAAGATGAGATGCAGGTTATGATCCATCTCGACCAGGGCGGACGGTATTTCTATCTGAAAGAGTGGTTTGACTGTTCCTTTGAGGCAGGACTCGAGGATTTTGACCTGATCGGACTTTCCTATTATCCATTCTGGCACGGCACTTTCACGGATCTGAAAGAGACAATGACGAAGCTGATCCAGGATTACAAAAAGCCGATTATGGTCGTTGAGACGGCGCATGCATGGAGAAAGAGTGCGCATGGTTTATCGATGAACAGCAGGAAAAAATCGCAGGATTTCCGGCGACGCCTGCCGGACAGAAGCAGGTGCTGGATCTGGTTGCCAATATCGTTGCTTCGCTGCCGGATGAAATGGGGCAGGGTATCTATTACTGGGAACCGATCTGTGTTCCGAAAGACGGTGAGGGCGGCTGGTCGGAAAATATGGGTCTGCTGGAGGAGAAGGGAACCATCATGGAGGGCATTCGTTCTTTCCTGTTTACACGGAATGATGCCTGTCCGGAAAAACCGGCCAAGATTTACGAGCCGGAGCCAATGACCGTAGTAAAAGACGAAGCATGCGGTCTGCCGGAGATGCTCCCGGTTTTGCTGTATGACGGAATGGTGGAGCAGCGGCGGGTAAACTGGAACGAAGTGCCGGACACACGCGTGACAGGCGAATATGATGTGACAGGAAATGTGGAAGGTGTTCCGTTTGCTGCACATGCGAAGATCTGCGTGGTGGAAGAGCTGCCGGAGGCGGAGAATCTGTTGCTCGATGTCGGCTGGGAAGACGGCCTGGCGCGCTGGAACGTAGAAAAATCCGAGGATGCCGTTGCAGTACAGCTGTTTCCGGAGTTTGTCGATCCGTTCCCAGCTCCGCCGGTGAATGCGGTACGCGTAGAAGCACCGAAAAACTTTACGTTTTCGATCTGCCAGACGGTAAAGGTACAGGAGGCAGGAACGTATACATTATCTGTTGCCTTTCAGGGAACCGATACAACAAATGTGGATGTGCGGCTGTTCCTCAATACGGAAGAGGGAAAAGAAGAGACTGTGATTCATCCGACAGAACATGCATGGACGGCTACAAAGTGACATGCGAAATCAGAAAACCGCAGGAAGTCACTGCCGGAATCCGAATTCATCGCCGCCGATGTACGGCATGATGCGGAATTTCTGTCTGCAGACAGTAAAAAGAGAGGGACAATAAGACGATGAGAGCAGAGTACAGCTATTGCAGGGATTATCTGATTAAAAATGGAAAACCGTGGTTTCCGGTGATGGGCGAAATGCATTACAGTCGGTACCGCAAAGAGTGGTGGGAGGAATCACTGCGCAAAATAAAGGCGGGCGGAGTTTCTGTCGTCTCGGCCTATGTGATCTGGATTCACCACGAGGAAGAGGAAAATGTGTTTGATTTTGAAGGATGCCGGGATATCGGAACGTTTGTAAGACTGTGCCGGAAAGTCGGACTGTCGGTATTCTTGCGTATCGGACCGTTTGTGCACGGGGAAGTGCGGAACGGCGGATTCCCGGACTGGATCATCGAGAGAGAGAAAGAGGGCATGGCGATCCGCTGTAACAACGAGGAATATCTTGGCTATGTCAGACGGTTCTGGAAAAAGGTTTATGCGCAGGTCGATGGATGCATGGAAAAGGACGGCGGTCCGGTGATCGGTATTCAGATCGAGAATGAGTACGGCCACGTCGGCGGTCTGCAGGGACCGGAGGGCGAGGCGCATATCCGCACATTGACAGCAATGGCAAAGGAAATTGGCTTTGATGTGCCGCTGTACACGGCGACCGGTTGGGGCGGAGCCTGCATCGGCGATCTGCTTCCGGTCATGGGCGGCTACTGTGAAGCACCATGGGATCAGAGAACGTGCGAGATTGAGCCGAACGCAAACTTTGTGTTCAGCCACACAAGGAACGATGCACTGATTGCGTGTGATCATCATGTGGAAAATGCAAACAGTTACAACGAGGAGGATTTTCCGTTTTTGACGGCAGAACTTGGAGGCGGGCTTCAGGTTACCATGCACAGAAGACCGGTGGCGAAGGGATGCGATGTCGGAGCGATGTCTACCGTAAAAATGGGAAGTGGAGCAGGGCTGCTCGGCTACTATATGTACCACGGCGGCAGCAATCCGAAGGGAAAACTGTCCACCCTGCAGGAGAGCCGCGCGACAGGATATCTGAACGACCTGCCGGAGATCAATTACGATTTCAACGCGCCGATCCGGCAGTACGGAACAATCTCGGACAGCTATCGGGAGATCAAGCTGCTGGCGCTGTTTTTGAATGATTTTGGCGAGGATATGGCCTCACTTCGGTCTGAAATTCCAACGATAAGGATTCTGCCGGGAGATATGCACACGGTTCGGACAGCGTGCCGTCACGATGCGGACCATGGATACGTCTTTTTTAACAATTACCAGAGAAGATGGAAGATGGATGATCATCACAGGTGAAACTGGAGGGACTCCTGGATGGAAAGGCGAGCGTGGGATTTCCGGCATTTGACCTGAAAGAGGGAATGTATGGATTTTTTCCGTACAATATGAAACTAAACGATGCGGTTCTTCACACGGCACTTGCCACACCGCTCTGCGTTTTACATACGAAAAAGGGAGATGCGTTCGTATTTTACGGTGATCTCGACCCGCAGATTCAGTGGGAGGGCGATGCGCGCGCAGAACTCTGCCTGATTTCCCGGCAGGAGGCGCTGAATGCATGGAAGGTGCATCTGGATCAGGATTATCTCGTTCTTTCCGAAAATTATGTCTGGGAAGAAAACGGTGAGCTTGTTGTGACAGGCAGTGGAAAAACCATGATCGCTGTGTATCCGGCAGTGGAAAAAGGCATTGTGGATTTCAAAGAGTGTGGAAAAAGAGGAAACTTTACGCTGTATGAGCGTATTTACAAAGCACAGGAGCCGGAGGCAGAGCTTGTCTGCAAAGAGCAGGATAAAGAGAAAGCAGTATACGAACTGAAGCTTGCTTATCCGGGCGAAAAAAATTATCACGATGCGTTTGCTTTTCTGACCTGGTACGGAAACCGTATGGAAGTGTTTGATGGGGAAGAGAAAATCAACGATTATTTCTATACCGGTCAGGAGGCCCTGTTAAGCCTTGGCTATTTTGAGTTTCCGGAGAAACTGAAACTCGTTGTCTATCCTCTGCATCCGGGTGATCCGATTTTTCTGGAAAAGCAGCCGGATGCAGCGGATGGATGTGCCTGCAAAATTGAGAAGCTGCACGTGGAGACGATATTTCGATGAACAGAGAAAGGAAAACGAACATGAACCAGAGTGGATTTATCTATGGAGGGGATTATAACCCGGAGCAGTGGCTTGCGATGCCGGAAATTCTGGAGCAGGATATCGAATATATGAAGGAGGCGCATATCAACGAGGTGACGCTTGGTGTCTTTTCCTGGTCTGTGCTCGAGCCGGAGGAGGGTGTATACCACCTGGAATGGCTGGAAAAGATCATGGATCAGCTGTATAAGAATGAGATTTCAGTAATTCTCTCGACACCGTCTGCAGCACGCCCGAAGTGGCTTGCAGACAAATACCCGGAGGTACTGCGCGTAAACGCGGACCGCACGAAAAATCTGTTCGGCGGACGCCATAATCACTGTTATACTTCGCCGGTTTACCGGGAAAAGGTGGGGAAAATTGATCGCCTGCTGAGCGAGAAGTTTGGAAAGCACCCGGCGGTAAAAATGTGGCACATTTCGAATGAACTGAGTGGAGAATGCCATTGCCCGCTCTGCCAGAAGGCATTTCAGGGGTGGCTGAAGAAAAAATATGAGACGATTGATGCATTGAATATGTCGTGGAATACAACGTTCTGGAGCCATTCGTATCAGAATTTTGAGCAGATTGAGAGTCCGTCCCCAAAGGGTGAGATGGGGCTTCACGGACTGAATCTTGACTGGAAACGGTTTGTGACAGATCAGACAGCAGACTTTGTTGCCTGGGAAAAAGCAGCGATCCGCGCGGGCGGTTCCGAACTTCCGGTGACAATCAACATGATGTATGATTTCCAGGGACTGAATTATCATAAGTTCAAGGATCTGATTGATGTGGTGTCATGGGATAATTATCGACCTGGCACAAGGAAGCAGAAGAGGTGACTGCGCTTGATGCGGCACTGCAGCACGATTTTATGCGGAGTTTGATGAAAAAACCGTTCCTTCTGATGGAGTCCTGCCCGACAAGCACGAACTGGCAGAGTGTCAGCAAGCTGAAACGGCCTGGGCTTTTAAAGGCGGCATCGCTGCAGGCAGTGGCGCATGGTTCCGACAGTGTCCAGTATTTCCAGATCCGCCAGAGCCGCGGTGCGAGCGAGAAGTTCCACGGGGCGGTCATTGACCACTACGGCGGAAAGGATACGCGCGTGTTCCGTGAGGTGACAGAGACGGGCGAGGCGCTTTTGGATCTGGCGCAGATTGCGGGAAGCACGACGAAGGCACAGGCTGCAATTTTGCATGACTGCGAAAGCCGCTGGGCCATGGAGGATGCGCAGGGACCACGGAATATGGGACTGCATTACATGAATACCGTGAAGAAAGTATATGGCGGTCTTCGGAAACTGGGTGTGAATGTGGATTTCCTTGATATGGAGGAGAGTCTTTCCGGCTACCGGATTGTCTTTGCACCGATGCTGTATCTGTTTCGGGCCGGAATTGAGGAAAAAATCCGGAATTTCGTGGCAGACGGCGGCACCTTTGTGATGACATACTGGTCGGGAGTTGTGGATGAAAACGACCTCTGTTTCCTCGGCGGAACCCCGCACGGACTGATGGATGTATTCGGCCTGCGGAGCACCGAGCTGGACGCATTGTATGATCAGGATGTGAATGCGGGTGTGGGAGAAGGAAAGACATATGAAATCCGAAATTTCTGCGACCTGGTAAAAACGAACGGTGCCGAAACGCTGCTGGCATACCGTGACGATTTCTATGCGGGATATCCGGCACTGACGAAAAATGTATTTGGAGAGGGCGAGGCGTATTATGTCTGCGCAGATTTTGAACAGGCATTTTACGATGACTTCTGCCGGAAATTGGCAGAAGAAAAAGGCCTGGAACGCGCGGCAGCCGAAATCCCGGAAGGGCTCGATGTTGCAACAAGGGAGGATGAGAAATACAAGTATCTGTTTGTACAGAACTACGGAGCTGAACCGGCTGCATTTCCGATGGATACGGAAACATACCAGCCGATGACGGGAGAGTATGATGGAGTGGTCAGAAGATTTGAGACGGTTGTGTTTCGAAAAGAAAAATAGAAGTTAGGGAATAGAAACAGACGGCAGGCTGTGTGTGAGTACACAGCCTGCCGTCTTTTGAATGGACGGTTATTTCAGTTCCTGTTCCGCCTTTTTCCAGACCTCTTCGTCCAGATCGGTCAGTGCCAGTGCATCGGCGAGTTCACGCACTCGTTTTACGGTGAGATAAAAATAATTCACGCCGCAGGTCAATGTCCGTTTTAAGGAACGGGCAAGGACACTGCCATGCGTTTCCAGCCCGGCGCGGTCGAATTCGGCGAGGTAGCCTTCGAGATCGTAGGGAATCTGAAAACATTCGATCTGCCATGTGCTGTTTTCCAGCGTCAGAATCGCGAAATGGGCATGGCCGCCGACTCCATCAAGCGCAAGCCCAAGGGAACCGGGATTCAGGTATGTTTTTCCGGCATATTCTCTTTGCTCCTGCTTGTGGCTGTGCCCGCCGAGCAGGATTGCGGCATCGAGATTTTCCAGATGGGACAGCAAAAGCTCCGGATGCAGACCGAAATTCCCACGGAGTTCTCCGGGCGCGCCGTGACAGAGACGAAGTGCCGGGAAGAGAGATTCGCGGCAGGTATCCGGTATGATTTCTTCCTGCGGAACAAAAACAGGAATCAGCCGGCCTGACTCATGCATTTTTCCGATCAGAACTCCGTCTGTCGGCAGCTGTTCGAAAAATTCCAGATCCTGTCCGGTAAGATTCCGAAACGTATAATCCAAAAGTCCGCTTGTCGAGGAACCTGCCTTCCAGTTCTGCGGATGCCGGAGATTTTCCAGCAGATATTCTTCCCTGTTTCCCCGCACCAGATAGCAGGGAAACTCCTCCTGCATTTCGCGAAGCACTCTCATCATCCGTTGCGGAAAAGGCCCGTCTGTTACAAAATCTCCCAGCCCGATGATACCGTCGATCTCCTGACTGCGAAGAAATGCCAGCACCTTTGCGAGCGCATAATAATTCCCGTGAAGATCACTGATTACTGCTAATTTCATGTGTCGTCCTTTCTGTGATATTGAGTCAAAAGGTGTTTTGTCCCAACATCTCTCTATATCAAAATTATAAAATGCGAGATACTGTTTCGATTTTATCAGATGGAGAGAAAGAACGCAATTTAAAAACCTGCTGACAGAAAAAGCATGTTATGATAAGATCAAAGGCAGAGAGTTTCGAATATATTTACTGTCGGAGGGAATGTATGATTAATCGGGAAGACATGCTGGAGCTGACGAGGAGGATGACGCCGGCGCGGACTTCGTTTGTGCGGATGGCGGGTTGCTATACGGATTCGGATGGGGAGTATGACGGCAGTTTCAACATTCATTTTCTGAAACTGTCCGGTTCGGAAAAGGCCAGGAATCTGGCGATTGCCAAGAAAATTCCGTTTGCGGAATCGAATGAGAAGCTGCGGGAATACCGTTTTCCGGAAACATCCCAGGGGCCGGGCAGTATCTGGCAGATGCTGATGGCGCTGCGGGAATGCGGACTGAAGAACGATGCGCTGTTGGAAACGTTCTATGATATCCTGATCGAAGGATTGCAGATTCACGGGGCTTATGCCATTTACATGTTTTATGACCGGTATGATATTCCTGCAAAGCTTTCGATAAAGAGCGCCTGGGGGAATCCGAGGAGATGTTCCCCTATCTGATCTGCGCTGTCTGCCCGTTGGTTGGAGAATACGAGCCGGGAAATCCTATCTGTGGATTTCTGTTCCCTGCCTTTGTGGACCGGAGCGGAGATCTGGAACGGGTTGATATTTATGCAGAGCGTGCAGCGTGGGGCGATCAGATGGCCAGCATTCTTGGCGCGAAGGGCAGAAAATTCAGATGCGGTCTGTAAAAGAAAAAATCAAAAGTGACGGATCAAACCAGGTGCTGATGTGCCTGGCAGTAAAAAACTTCCCGGCGAACCTGCATATATCGTTCGCCAAGGGAAGTTTTTTAGATACGGGAGCAGCAGAAGTGCATATTTACTGTGCCATCCCCGCTCCATTCTGTGTAGTTGCTCCGTTTTCCTGCGGATTCTGCGTCTCATTGTCGCCGCCGCTTACCACATCGTCCACCGCGCGGCCGACATCCTCAACGCCCTCACCGACACCACGGGTCACATCTTCAGCGGCGTCGCGACATCATCTCCAAGGGTATTTCTATCCCCGGTATTTGTACCGTTCGTACCGTTGGCATTCCCATCGGTGCCCTCCGTCACATCATTTACATTGTCGTTTGACGGCATCTCTGTCGTATTGACATCGTTTCTGTTATCCGTCTGTCCCATGTCGCTCTCCGTGTTGGTATTGCCATTTCCGGTGTCGTTCGTGGTGTTGTTTCCACAGGCCGTCATCCCGGCCAGTAATACCGCCAATGCCAGCGTCATACACACTCTTCTGATTTTTCTCATCTTCAAAATCTCCTTTCCCTAACAGTGTCTGGACAGTTGCTAGTATTTGAAAAATGCCGGAAAATATACGGAAAAAAGAGGCTTTTGGAAATCTTGACAAAGGAAGAAAAAAACACTAAAACAAAAAGTACGAAAACGGACTAAAAACGAAAACAGGATATATCGAAATGGAAGTCAATCCGGCAAACCGGCGGGAAAAAATCATCAGTCTGACTGAAACGGGAAAACAGTATGCGAGAGAGCTGGTTCTTCCGCTGTTTCAGTCCGAGGAGGAAGCTGCGGCGCAGTTTACGGAGCAGGAGATGAAAGAAGTAATCCGGATGCAGGAAAAATTTGCCGATGCACTGGCAAAGAGTATGGAGGAAAAGGTATCCATAGTTCACAATCTGTCCGCTTCGTGATATGATAACAGCAGAATTCGAAAAGGAGAGAAAGAGAATGAAAGAAGAACTGAAGAAATCCCTTCGCACCTACGGCGCCCTGCTGCTGCTCGGTGTGACCGGCGTTCCGCTCGGTGCGGCAGTCGGTCTGATTGAGGCGCTGTTCTGCCGTCTGCTTTTGAAAGTCACGGCTGTTCGCGTGGCACATCTTTTCTGGTGTCTGCCGTTTCTCGCTATGGCAGGTCTTGTGATCGTGGCAGTCAATCAGAAATTCGGTGGCAGGGGAAAAGGAGGCATGAGTCTGATTTTTGATGTAGCGTATGAAGAGGAGACAGAGCTTCCGCTTCGCATGATTCCGCTGGCAATGCTCTCAACGGCGTTGACGCATCTGTTCGGTGGAAGTGCCGGCCGCGAGGCGTTGCCGTTCAGATCGGTGCTGTGTTTTCCTATTTGCCGGCAAAAAATTACCGTTTAAAAACGCGCCTGGTATCTTTCTGGTAACCGGTATGGCCGCCGGCTTTGCGGGCATGTTCGGAACGCCGATTGCAGCTGTGATCTTTGCGGTAGAGGTGCTCGCTGCGGGTGAAATGCGGTACGAGGCACTGCTTCCGGCGTTTACCGCATCTTTCTCTGCGAGCGCTGTAGCTTCCCTGCTTGGAATCCGCAAAGAAAATCTGGCTGTCCACATCAGCGAAAGCCTGACACCGTTCCTGCTGGTGCGTCTGATTACACTTGGTATTATTTTTGGAATCACAGGCGGCCTCTTCGCCTGGTGCTTAAAGCACACGAAAAAATATCTCGGCGAAAAAATCAAAAATCCGCTGGTACGTGTTTTCTCCATCGGTGTTATCCTTAGCATTCTGTTCCTGCTTCTGTACCGCGGACGGTATTGCGGCTTTGGAACGAATCTGGTGGAAGCGGTATTTCATGGGGAAAAGGTATATGCATATGACTGGGCGCTGAAATTTATCCTGACAATTCTGACGCTGTCCGCCGGGTTTCAGGGCGGCGAGGTAACACCGCTGTTTACCATCGGAGCAACCCTGGGAGCAGTCCTTGGCAATCTGTTCGGTATTCCGGTGGAGCTTTCCGCGGCGCTTGGCTATGCGGCGGTTTTTGGCGGCGGAACCAACACCTTACTGGCGGCTATTTTCATCGGCGGCGAGATTTTTGGCTACGATTATCTGCCATATTTCTTTATTGTCTGCACCGCGGCCTACGTATTCAACCGCAACAGCTCGATCTATTCCCGCCAGAAACTGACGAAATACAGCTGCTGATAACAGAAACGTCACAAAGTTATCACACACCGTTACGTGTTACAGTTCACTGGTGCCCAGCGAACTGTAACATTCGCAACCCTCATTTAAAGTTTTGCTTCGCAAAAGGAGGGTTGCTCACACCTGAAACATGTTCTTACGCAGCGAAACAGCAAGTGTTTCACTGCTGAGTGAACAGTAACGGTTACGTTACGATACGGGTTGACGCGTTTCCGGGAATGAGGTTATACTAGAAGTATCATATACGAAAAAGGAGTAACGAATTATGAAAGGTATCGTACTTGCCGGAGGTTCCGGCACACGTCTTTATCCGTTAACTATGGTAACATCGAAACAGCTTCTCCCGATCTATGACAAGCCGATGATCTATTATCCGCTGTCTGTTCTTATGAATGCAGGCATCCGCGACATCCTGATCATCTCCACCCCGCAGGACACCCCGCGTTTCGAGGCACTGCTCGGTGACGGCCATCAGTTCGGTGTACAGCTTTCCTACAAGGTACAGCCAAGCCCGGACGGACTGGCACAGGCCTTCATCATCGGCGAGGAGTTCATCGGGGATGATTCCGTTGCCATGGTGCTCGGCGACAACATCTTCTTCGGACACGGTCTGAACAAACGCCTGAAAGCAGCAGTAGAAAACGCTGAGACCGGAAAAGGCGCAACCGTATTCGGCTATTATGTAGATGATCCGGAGCGTTTCGGGATCGTAGAATTTGACTCCGAGGGAAAAGCCATCTCCATCGAAGAGAAACCGGAGAAACCGAAATCAAACTATTGTGTTACAGGTCTGTACTTCTATGACAACAAAGTCGTAGAGTATGCAAAGAACCTGAAACCGTCACCGCGCGGAGAACTTGAGATCACCGACCTGAACCGGATCTATCTGGAAGACGGCAGCCTGAACGTTGAGCTTCTCGGACAGGGCTTCACCTGGCTGGATACCGGTACACATGAGAGCCTGGTAGAGGCAACCAACTTCGTAAAAACCATCGAGACCCATCAGCACCGCAAGATTGCGTGCCTCGAGGAGATCGGTTACCTGAACGGCTGGATCGGCAAAGACCAGCTTCTGACCGACATCGAGCCACTGAAGAAAAACCAGTACGGCCAGTATCTGATGGATGTGATGAACGGAAAATATATCGACAAATAAAAGCGAACAGCGTTGAAGAAAACTGCCCCGGAAGAAAAATCCGGGGCAGTTTTTGAAAAAAAGTGCTTGACCATGACATAACGTCATCCTTTATACTCATGGTACAAACAGAAAATCAGACTGAAAAACAAGGGACAGACAAAACATAACGATAACAAAATCAGAAAAAAGGAGAACCATTATGAGAGTATTTGTAACAGGTGTAAAAGGCCAGCTCGGCCATGACGTCATGAATGAACTTGCAAAACGCGGTCATGAAGGAATCGGCGTTGATATTGAAGAAATGGATATCACCGATGCAGAAAGCGTAAGAAAAGTCATTACCGAAGCAAATCCGGATGTCGTAATCCACTGTGCAGCATGGACCGCTGTAGACCTTGCTGAGATGATGACAAAAAAGAAAAAGTACATCAGGTCAATGCAGTCGGAACCGAGAACATCGCAAAAGTCTGCCATGACCTTGACTGCAAAATGATCTACATCTCCACCGACTACGTATTCGACGGCCAGGTACCCGCCCGTGGGAGCCGGATGATGAGCGTCATCCGCTGAACGTATACGGCCAGACGAAATACGAGGGAGAGCTCGCGGTAGAGAAATGGGTGAAAAAATTCTACATCGTCCGCATCGCATGGGTATTCGGCGTGAACGGAAAGAACTTCATCAAGACCATGCTGAACCTTGGAAAGACACACGATCATCTGACTGTTGTAGATGATCAGGTAGGAAGCCCGACCTACACCTACGACCTGTCCCGCCTGCTTGTCGACATGGCAGAGAAAGAGAACTACGGCCGCTACCATGCAACAAACGAGGGACTCTGCTCCTGGTATGAGTTCGCCTGCGAGATTTTCAAACAGGCCGCTGAGATCGATCCGGCTTACGGAAAAGTAAGTGTATCACCGGTAAGCTCTGACCAGTACCCGGCAAAAGCAAAACGTCCGTCCAACAGCCGCATGAGCAAAGAGAAACTGACCGAGAACGGATTCGAAAAACTGCCGACCTGGCAGGATGCGCTGCACAGATATCTGCGCGAGATCGAATTCTGATAGCAAACCCCGAAAATAACGCAAAAAAGCAGTTCTGAATTTTTTTATCCTCTTCCGGCAAGAAGACACGTTCTGCGGTGGGAGATGAATTTATAGCAAGACCAGAAAATAACGCAAAAAATTCAGCACTGCAGAACGTGAATTACTGCGTCACGGATTTTCGTCGTACCCCGGTACGCCTTTCAAATCCGTTCCTTGTAATTCGCGCCCTGCAGCACTGCCTTTTTGCG
>ENA-OQCP01000044-OQCP01000044.1-human-gut-metagenome-genome-assembly--contig:-NODE-44-length-44200-cov-3.912214_pt1 | contig 44200 bp, 52 predicted proteins | sample MGYA00242760_ERZ504583 | MGnify/ENA primary metagenome ERZ504583 (study PRJEB26092, sample SAMD00036308) | human gut metagenome | host: Homo sapiens | study: EMG produced TPA metagenomics assembly of...
TCCCATCCGCAATTGCTTCCGTTGTTCTTTTGAACTTTGGGACATTTTGTCCCAAAGTCAAGTCTGTCCGAGAACCTTGGTGTTTCATGGCCTCTTGTTTCATTTTGTAAGCAAAAGCTTTCTCACTGTAACTGATCCGTTCTCTGTGAAGATTGGAATCCACCATACTTAAAATGGAATCATCTTCACTTAATACTCGGATAATTACCAGTACTTTACGGTATCCCAACTTCTCCGCAGCATGTTTTCTTCTGTGGCCGGATATGATCTCATAGTATCCATCCGGTACCGGTCTGACGATCAGCGGATTTAATATTCCATACTTCTCAATGCTTTCCTGCAGAAGAAACATTTCCTTATCATCTTTCACCTGAAACGGATGCTCTTTGAACGGTCGAAGACGCTCAATCTCAATTTCTATGATTCTTTCTTCGTTTTCTCCTGATTGTCTGTTTGGCTCAGTCATCTTGACTCCTTTCCTCCAGGATTCAGGATACTAAAAAATGCCAGCCTGGAACTTTTATAGATAGTAAAGTTCCAAACAGACATTGCTGTTTGACCATTAGCTGTAGCTAATAGAATCGAATACTGTTTCAGATAATTTATGTTTGCAGGTTTGGGAGAGATTGTTTCTTTTCCCGCCTTTTCTCTGATTTACATCCCCGAATAAGGGTGACAACGGAGCGGAACCCAAATGTTAGCTGGAAATTGATCATTTTGAATGGAATTTCATGTCACGAACGTGATTTGAAAATAACAAAAGCGTTCGTTGTCAGCTAATCCAGCTAACATTTTCGAACGCTTTGAAGCCCGTCGCCAAGAGGATTTGAACCTCCGACCCCTCGCTTAGGAGCGAGTGCTCTATCCAGCTGAGCTATGACGACACATGCCGCAAACCCTTGATTTTACTGGGTTTCTGGGATTTTTCCCTTCGGCCATATATAAGATTATCAACTCTTTTTCGAGTTGTCAATCTACAGATTTTTTTTGATTTGGTAACATTAGAACGTTCCCCAATTTGGGGAATGCCTCGGCTTTCTCTTAGGAGGCGGACGCTATATCCTACTGAGCTACAGAAACAAGAATTATAAATGTTTCAGCCGGGTCAGCAACAAAAATATTATACTATATTTTTGCTGCTTTTTCAAGACGAAACACATACTTGCGATTCCGCAGTTTACTTCAGGAATTTTCCATTGTGAGTACCTGATAAATTCTCTTATAGGCTTTTTCATAGGTCCAGCAGCAGCCTTCGACAGCTATCACATGCAGGACGAAAACGGACTGTGGAGCGGATATGGATATGAGATGATGCAGGGCATTGCCAAATATATGCAGTGTACGTTTTCCTACGTCGGATACGATAAGACGGCGAAGGAATGTGAGGAGATGCTGCAAAATGGAGAAGCAGACATTTATACGGCTGCCAAAAAGATACCGGAGCGCGAGGAGGAGTTTGCATTTTCCCGCCATCCGGCGATCACCGCATTTACGAGCATGAACGTGGAGACACCGAACTGGCGGTCTGATCTGTACAATAAATATTACGGTTCCGTGGAAGTGAATACTGATTACACGGCAGAGGAAAAAGCGCTTCTTTCCCAGCTGAAAGAGAGCGGCGCCGTGATCCGCGGCGTGATGAATCCGGACGGAAATCAATACTCGTGGTATGAAAACGGGGAGGCAAAAGGAATTGCGGCGGCGCGGTGCGTCGGGAAAACTGCAGAGAATAGTGGTAATCGACGATGGTGTGACGGTCAAAGAAATCCTGAACAATGAATGGCCGAATGCAGAAATTGTGTCGGTGAAAGATACGGACGAATGTGTGCAGAGACTGGTCAATGAGAATGTGGACGGTGCACTGCTGATGACCTACACAGCGCAGAAGCTGGCAAGAGATGATACGCAGAACCGCCTCCGCGTGGAAGTTGTGCCAGGTGCATCGATGTCCCTGCGGATGGGCGTACTCTCAGAGGTTGACCGGAGTTTCTACGGTCTGTGGGAAAAAAACGCTTTACAACGTATCACGAAAGAGCAGAGCGGAAATTGTGCAGAGCTATGTGGAAGATGTGGGGACACCGACCATCATGGCGTATCTGTTTGACCACCCGCTGTATCTGGTGGCACTGATTGCAGGTGTGCTGCTGTTCTGCTTGCGGAGGATAATGCACTGAATGCAGAGGTTGCGACGGAGCTGCTCGGAAGCCTCGGCCTTGTCGTGGACTGGGCGGAGAATGGTTCCGAGGCCGTGGATCAGTTTGAAGCGTCGGATCCGGGAAGCTATTTTGCGATCTTCATGGATATGCAGATGCCGGTGATGGAGGGCATCGAGGCGACGAAAAAATTCGAAACAGTGTGCGTGAGGACAATGATGTTCCGATTTTTGCGATGACAGCAAATACCTTTGCAACGGATCGCAAGCGGTGCGCGGACGCGGGCATATTCTGAAACCGGTGAACTTAAAAGAAATTCAGACGACGCTGGACGAGAAAGTGCGGACGGCATGCGCCGGATAACGGGACGGATTAATAACAGAAAAATTTGGAGAAGGGGCTCTACTGCTTTGGATTGCAGTGGAGCCTTTTTATAGTGTATCATAGGAAGTAAAAGAAAACAGGGGAGAATCACGGAATGGAAATTGCAGAAAATATCACATGGACCGAGGAACTGGAAAGGCTGGATGTGCTTCTTTCGCAGGGGCAGTTCGAGCTGCTGCTTCCGGGTGAGCGGTACGGGGGAGGAGAAAAGGAGATCTGGCTTGTCTATCTGATGAACGATGCGGCAGAGAGCTTTCTCGTTTTTCATGACGCGGAGCTGACGGGAACGTATCAGAAGGAATACGAGGGAGAAATAGATGCTGCACTGGAAAAAGACGGGGAGCAGTACGTTCTGATCGTGCGGCAGGGAGAGACGGTGTGCACGCTGTTTTTCAGCCGCCTTTCATTGGAAGTGCATCTGTTTGATTACGGAAAAACGGGTCATTTCTGGGTGGACGGATACGAGTATCTGCGGCAGATTGAGTTCCGTATTGCGATCCTGCGGGACAAGCTGGAATACCTCGGCGAGGCGTTCTGCACCGAGGAAGAAATGCGTCTGGCATCGCTGGCCAATTTCCCGCCGCTCAATTTCTGCTGCTACCCGGCCGTGCCGGATCAGTATCTCGTACCGTCATGCCCGTGGTGGGAAGCGACGGAAGAGGCAATTACGGAGATGAAAAAACTGGCATCGGAGGCAGGCGATAAAGTGCTGCTGAGGTATCTTGCACTTTATGAAAAATGGCAGGGAAAACTCCTCGCAAAACAGATCGCAAAACTGCTGCATACGAGCCGCCACGCGAAAGTCGTGGATTTACTGGAAAAAAAACTGGCCCGCGAAGCACAGAATTACCCGAAACGACGCTTCACTGGCGAAGAAGGAACCCAGATCCGAAAAATCCAGGAGCAGGCAATGAAACGGAAAAAGATACTGGAAGCCGAAGGAAAACGCGCATCATTGCTGCGCGAGGAGCCATTCTTTTATGCACGGGATTCGGTGGAATATAAGGCCCATCTGATGATCTGGGGAACGAAAGGGAAAGACCGGGTTGTGGAGGTTGAGACGTTTAAAAATTGAAAATGAATTAAAGAAAAGGTACAAAAAGTGAATAAAATAAGATTCATCTGGTGGAAATGGAGTTTTTAAAAACAGTTCATTGCGGCAGATGCGGGCTTGTGATATTCTGAAAAGAAAGAAACATTTGACGAGGATAAGCAGGAGGAATCATTTCATGGGACATTTTTATTTTGTGCGTCACGGGCAGACGATCTGGAATGTGGAGAATAAGATCTGTGGGGCGACGGATATTGCATTGACGGAATTTGGGCATCAGCAGGCGGTTGAGACCGGGGAGAAAATCCTGAAAGAGGGGATTCAGGCGGATGAGATTCTGTATTCCCCGCTGGTTCGTGCGGCAGACACCGCGAAACATATTTCCGAGATGACCGGCATCCCGGCGCGGCCGGAGCCGCGGCTGACGGAGCAGAATTTTGGAAAATGGGAGTCCACAGCACGCGATGGAGCGGACTTCAAAAAGGCGAAGGAATGCTTCGCAATGAGCCACGAGGGCGGCGAATCGACTCTGCGGCTGGCGCAGAGAATCTATAATCTGCTGGATGAAATTCGGGAAGAATCCGATGAAAAAACGTATATTCTCGTCGCACACAACGGCATTGCGCGTGTCGTGCAGTCGTATTTTCACGATATGACGAATGAAGAATATGCGGCATTTGGTGTGAAAAACTGTGAGATTGTACGATACGATTTTCCAGAGAAATAAAAAAAGATTACAGAAAACGGCGGGGATATATTCAATCCCCGTTCGTTTTTTTGTCCGATGGAATCAACGAATGCATCTGATAATACTTTTTTGTAAAAGAGATCAGCGTCTGCATATCGCTGCTGATGTATCTGCTTTTCTTCCATATCATGCCGATTTTCACTCGAATTGGTGTCTGCATCGGAATGCCGATGATTTCCGGAATTTATCAGTCATGCTGGAATACAGAAAACAGGCATAGCGGCCCGTCTTTAAAAACTGCAGTGTCGTGTAAATCTGGCTGCTCCGCATGATGATATTCGGTGTATACCCCTCAAGTTCGAACCGCAGCTTCAGGAGCTGATTCTGCACCGAGTCAGCATTAAAGAAAATTAAGGGCTGTTTTGCCATATCCTGAATGGAAACCACTTCTCTGCCTGCCAGGGGGTGGTTTTTTGCTACACAAAATACGACCTGGTCATCCGCAAGAACGGCATGGTGAAATTTATCAATATTATACTGTTCCATATTGACAAGCGCCAGATCCAGTGTGTCATCCTGCACCAGATTACAGGCACGGACGAACCATACTCCTCAAGAGATACCGCAATTTCGGGATGCTCTTCTGAAAAAGCGAGAAGAAGCTCGGGAAAAAAGACGGTGCTCAGCATCGGCGGAATACCAATGCGGATCGGCGGGCGCACACGGGAGAGATTGGAATAATCCGCCTGCAGCTCATTGCAGTACTGGAGAATATAATTTGCTTTCTGATAAAATTCCTCCCCTTCACGCGTCAGAATTAACTGATTTCCCTTTCTGGAAAAGAGACTGACGCCGAATTCAATTTCAAGATCACGGATAGCAACCGATACGGTCGGCTGCGTCACGTACAATTCCTCGGCTGCTTTTGTAATACTGTGGCACCGGCTTGCCATACAGAAGTAACGAAGCTGATTTAAAGTCATTTTTCCCCTCCAAATGTTCGTTGAGACAACGTTATATTACCATTAAGATACCATAGAGACGTAAATGTTTCTATATTTTTTTTCGGTTTCCCGCAAAACCAGGTAAAAATGCACAAAAAAAGAGCCCCTGTTTTGCGAATATAAAAATTTTTTATGGGGTCATGTATTCCACCAATTTGTTTTTTAACCAGTACACGCCGTATAATACAAGTAACAAAAGAAACGTGTTCGGCCGATGCTTTTCAAGAAAAAGAAAACTGAAAAAACGAAAGGAGATTTGGGAATGTCTCAAACCACAATCACATTGCTGTTTCTGGTATTTGCGATTGTCAGCTTCATTCTGGAGAAAATTCCGCTGGGTCTGACAGCTTCGATCTGTGCGCTTGGATTGACTCTCACCGGAATTCTGGATGTATCAACGACTTTCTCTCAATACGTAAACAGCAACGTTATCCTCTGCATCGGCATGTTTGTTGTCGGCCAGGCACTTTTCGAGACGGGAATGGCAAACAAAATCGGAGGACTTGTAACCCGCTTTGCCAAAACCGAAAAAACACTGATCATCGCCATTATGGTAATTGCCGGCGTGATGTCCGGATTCTTATCCAACACCGGAACCGCTGCCGTACTGATCCCGGTTGTCTGTGGAATCGCAGATGAGTCCGGTTATTCCAGAAGCCACCTGCTGATGCCGCTTGTATTCGCGGCAGCCCTCGGCGGAAACCTCTCTATCATCGGAGCGCCGGGAAATTTGATGGGCGTCAATGCACTGCAGGAGATGGGAATCAAAACCAGCTTTTTCATGTACGCGCCAATCGGAATTCCGATGCTGCTGATAGGAATCCTCTACTTCGTCTGTTTTGGATATAAACTTCTTACGCAGAATCAGAACGAAGCAGCCCAGAACCTGGAAGAGCAGAAAGATTTCAGCAATGTTCCGAAATGGAAACAGATCATTTCACTTGTTGTTCTGATCGTTGTAATTTTCGCTATGATTTTCGAAGATTAATTGGAATCAGCATTCAGCTTTCCGCCTGTCTTGGCGCACTCTTTTTGGTGCTGACCGGGGTTCTGACAGAAAAAGAAGCGTTGAATTCCATTGACTTAAAAGTAGTTCTCCTCTTTGGAGGCTCTCTTTCCCTGGCAAAAGCACTGGATGTCACAGGGGCAGGAAGTATGATCGCCGATAAAATCGTCGGTCTGCTCGGATCCAATCCAAATCCGATTCTGCTTCTCCTGGTAATTTTCCTGGTAACCTGTGTACTGACCAACTTTATGTCAAATACAGCCACTACGGCACTTATGATTCCGATCGCTGTTTCTCTTGCAAACAGCCTTGGAGCAGACCCGCGGTCCGTTGTGATTGCAACTGTTATCGCCGGTTCCTGCGCGTATGCAACACCAATTGGTATGCCTGCAAACACGATGGTAGTCGGACTCGGAGGCTATAAATTCAAGGATTATGTAAAATCCGGCCTGCCTCTGATCCTCGTATCCTTTGCAATCTGCATGATACTGCTGCCCATCCTGTTTCCTTTTTATCCATGATAAGCATTCCTTCGCATAAACAGGTATCACACACCACAAGGGGCAGAAAATTCCTGCCCCGCACCACAAAGTTCACTCATGAAAATCATTCATAGGAGGTATATTATGACAAACGAAAATGGAGTAAAAGTTTTAACAGACATGGTAGCTGATTTTGTTGCCCACATCGGCAAAAAGCTGCCGGACGATGTAGTTGCAAAGCTGGAGGAGCTGGGCTCCCAGGAAACAGCAGCGCTTCCGAAAGCACTGTATGAGACGATGACCAAAAACCAGAAACTGGCGGTGGAATTAAACCGTCCGAGCTGCCAGGACACCGGCGTGCTTCAGTTCTGGCTGAAATGCGGAACGAATTTTCCGTACATCAATGAACTGGAAGGCCTGCTGAAAGAGGCTGTTGTACAGGCTACCTTTGCAGCACCGCTCCGCCACAACTCGGTAGAGACTTTTGATGAGTACAATACCAAGAAAAACGTAGGAAAAGGAACCCCGACCGTATGGTGGGATATCGTTCCGAACAGTGACAAATGCGAAATCTACGCTTACATGGCAGGCGGCGGATGTACGCTTCCTGGAAAAGCGATGGTTCTGATGCCAGGTGCAGGATATGAAGGAATCACCGATTTCGTACTGGATCAGATGACAAGCTACGGCTTAAATGCGTGTCCTCCGCTTCTTGTCGGCGTTGGAGTTGGAACATCCATCGAAACCGCAGCATTAAATTCAAAGAAAGCGCTGATGCGCCCGATCGGTTCCCACAATGAAAATGCAAATGCAGCAAAAATGGAGCGTCTGCTGGAAGACGGCATCAATGCCATCGGCCTTGGACCGCAGGGAATGGGCGGAAAATATTCCGTTATGGGTGTAAACATTGAAAACACCGCCCGCCATCCATCCACGATCGGCGTTGCCGTAAATGTGGGATGCTGGTCCCACCGCCGCGGCCATATCGTGGTAAATCCTGATCTGACAGTAACTTGTGATACACATTCCACCTGGAAATTTAATGCATAAACGGAGGTACGAATTATGATCGAAATTAGAGGAGATAAAAAAGTTCTGATTACACCGGTAAGCGCAGAAGACCTGAAAGATATCCACATCGGAGATATTGTTTGGCTGGACGGCGATCTCATGACCTGCCGTGACGTTGCACACCGCAGACTCGTTGAGTACGGAAGAGAGCTTCCATATAATATCAAAGACAAGGCAATTTTCCATGCCGGCCCGATCGTACGGAAAATTGAGGGAACAGAAGATGATTACGAGATGGTTTCTGTCGGACCGACTACTTCCATGCGTATGGAGAAATTCGAGTATGAATTTACAAAACTGACCGGCGTACGTGTCATTGTCGGAAAAGGCGGCATGGGTCCGAATACCGAGCGTGCATGTAAAGAATTCGGTGCCATTCACTGTGTCTTCCCGGCAGGCTGCGCGGTTGTTGCCGCGACTGAGGTGGAAAGAATTGCAGAGCATCACTGATGAACTGGGAATGCCGGAGACGTTATGGTGCAATAAAGTAAAAGAGTTCGGTCCGCTGATCGTTTCTATTGATGCAGAAGGACGCAACCTGTTTGAAGAGAACAAAGTTGTTTTCAACGAGCGCAAAGAGGCTGCAAAACAGGCAATTTATCCGGAAGTGAAGTTTATCAAATAATAAGAGTTTTTGACAGGAGCAGCCTATGGGACCACAGGAAATGCTGGACCGGGCGGAGGTGAAAAATAAGTGGCAGCTCACGCCGCTGAAGGATTTCAAATCACCCCGTCTGACGGAACGCATGTGGCGGACAGCGGTGGTTGTTCTGCTGACTTCCCTGATTTATGAATATCTGATTCCTGGCGGCCGCAACCCCTGCTTTGCGCTGATCGGCGCAGTGTACGGGGTTGGGAGCCGGTTTGAAGAGGGATTCCACAATGGAATCAATCGCCTGATCGGAACGTTTGTGGGAGGAATCCTGGTCATTCCATTCTACATGCTGTATCAGAAACAGCCGTTTGGAATTCCGGCTTTTCTGTGGCTGGCGGCAGGCTCTGCCTGGTATTGTGGTGCAATCTGGCACTGCAGGCGGACTCTGCGATCCAGCCGGGAATCGTGGTCTACTTTGTGGTACTTACACAGTTGGTGAGGAACGAGTTGTTTTCTATACGCTTGCCCGGATTCTGGATACCGGCATCGGCGTACTGATTTCCCTTCTCTGCTATCTTTTACTGCCATCGAAATATGATAAAGAACAGGGGCTCTCGTTCCGGACCATGTGGAAGGCGACAAAACATGCGTTTCAGTCTTATAAGGATAAAAACCGTCTGTTCCGCGAGGATGAACAGAAAAACTTTGGAATGAAAAACAAAAAATAAGCAGGATGCAAAAAAAGAGATGATCTGCTCTGTGCCGGCAGATCACCTCTTTTTTGTATGGCGTTTATGATATTTTATAATATTTCGATGTATGCTGGCGGTAAAGCAGCAGCAGTCCGCGGATGCAGAGCTCGATAGCCATGGCGATCCACATGCCGCGCAGGCCGAGCGGGGTGATGAGAAGTACCGCGAGACCGAGGCGGATGACCCAGATGCTGCCAAGGTTCAGAAGGCTTGGCACAAACGTATCGCCTGTTCCGCGGAGGGCTCCGGCGGCAACGATGGAAGCGCCGAAAAACGGCTCGGCGAGCAGTTCGATGCGGAGTACCTCGGCGGCAAACGAGCGAACCTGCGGGTCAGGAGTCAGAATGCTAAAGACGAACGGACAGAAGATCATCATCAGACCTCCGGTGATGGCCATCAGGACTGCGCCCATGGCAATACAGATATTTCCGTAGCGTTTCGCCAGCTTGTAATTTCCGGCGCCGTAGCTTCTGCCGACGAGCGTTGTCGCGGCGGAACCGATGCCGTAGCCTGGCATGTAGCAGAGGCCTTCGGCGGTGACGGCGAACGAATTGGCCGCAATCGCAATGGAGCCGAGCGGGGCAATCAGCATGGTGGCAGCAACCATGGCGCTGTTCATCGCGATTTCCTGTACGGCAACCGGCACACCGATTTTGAATGCAGTTTTCAGAATTTTCGCATCGAAAACCGTTTTTTCCTTCCGGCGGAGACGCAGCCGCGGATTGCGGACACAACAGAACCAGGCACCCGTGAGGCTGATGACGGCGCAGGCCAGCATCGTTCCCATACCGGCACCCATGACACCGAAAACCGGAATCAAAAGAGCATTGAAAATGACATCGAGCACGCACATAACGGCATTTAAAATACTGGGTGTCACCATATCACCGCTGCACTGCAGGAAGGACGACATCAGCGAGTTGAGCTGGGAAAACGGAAGCATGATGGCAAACATCATAAAATAGAGCGTGGCATTCTGTCGGATCTCCTGCGCACCGCCGAGCCACCCCGGCAGCGGATGACTGATCAGAAGCCCGATCAGGCACAAAACAGCCGACACAACAAGCGCGGACGCGATGCCATGCCGCACAACATCCCTTGCCTTCTTGTCATGATTTCCCCCGATCTGATGCGCTACCTGAACAGAAAAACCGGCTGAAACCGCATAAATCGTACCGCTGAGGAGCCACGTCGTCGACGAAACCAGTCCGATCGCCGCCGAAGCATTCGCCCCAAGCGCGCCGACCATCGCGGAATCAATGTATTGCATCGCAATCGTAGTAATCTGTGTAAGAATCGCAGGCAGACTTAATCGCCCGACCTGCTGAATCTGCGGTTTCAGTTCAGTCCAGTTTATTCTATTCATCATTTTCTCCAGAACATGTATTTTATCGTATGGTTTTTCTTAAGAATGTAAAGATAAATGCGTATTTTACGCTAACATGTTTTGAAGAAAGTGTCAATCAAAAACGAGGTTTAATTTGACTTTTTTCTATGCGTATTAGGCATAGGGGCGGAGAGGATTCGAATTTAATTTTCCGGCGGAAGGTTGTTCTTCGCAGCGGGGTTCGCCTGGGTCGTGTTGGTTGCAGTCAGCAGGGAATCTGTCGGGGCGACCGGGCTCATGAGGACGCGGCCGGTTCCGCGGTAGACGTTGACGAGGCCTTCGCCGCTGACGGCGGAGCCGACGAGGGTTTTGGTGGAGCGCTCTACGGTGAAATCAAGGTTGGAGGACCAGCAGACGGCGAGGTTTCCATCGATTTTCAGTTCGTCGTTTTCGAGTTCGACTTCGATCAGCTCGCCCTCAGGTACGTTGCTTTCGAGGGCAACGGCGCCTCTGCCGACGAGGCTCAGATTGAAGAAGCCTTCACCGCCGAGGACAGCGGAGGAAATACTCTTGCGGGCGGTCAGTTTGTTTTTGACTCTGCCGTCGCAGGCGAGGAATATGCCGTCCTCAATCGTCATTCCGGAGGAGCCCCATTTCTCGACATCCACAAGAATGATGTATTTGTAGGTCGGTTCCAGCACGAGATATCCGTCGCAACGTACTCCGGTTTTACGGCAGATTCCTTTGTCATGGCGCCTTTGATGGCCTTTCCGAACAGGTCGCCGATCCCTTTGATTCCGGCGGTCGCCTGTACATGGCCGCCCATCCACTGCATCGCACCGGACTGGATAATCGCGGAGTGCTCCTTGTCCAGTTCAATGACAACCTGGCGGCGGCGCACATTCATTTTGCTCATGTAATACTCCTCCATGGCAGTCATCGGCGAGACGCTGGAATCCTGGAGATATTCCATGACGTGGAAATTTTCGATGGATTTGGTGAATTTCCGGTTTTCGTTTTCGAGATTTAAAATTTTCATAGGCACGTTCCTTTCTTTCATTAAGAAGAAAAATAGTGATCCGTCTTGTTTCTTTTATTATACAGGAAAGAAAGCAAAGAGCACAGAAAAATTTAGAAAAAAAAGGAAATCTGGAAATCATGTTGTCCATTTTTCAGCGGAGTGATAAGATAAAGTTCAGAAAACGCAAGCAGTACGGTCAGAGGAGGAGTTTATTATGAGTACAATTACTGTCAGAGATGCAAAAATAGAGGATGCTGCACGGATTCTGGAGATTTATGCGTATTACGTAGAGCACACCGTGATTTCTTTCGAGTGGGATGTGCCGTCGCTGGAAGAATTCGAAAACCGTATGCGGGATATCATGAAGAAATACCCGTATCTCGTGATCGAAAGAGATGGAAAAATCGAGGGTTACGCATATGCCCATCCGTTCGTTGGCCGCGCCGCATACGATTGGTCGAGCGAGCTGACGATTTATCTCGACCACGATGCGCGGAAAGGCGGACTGGGACGGAGATTGTATGAAGAACTGGCCGATCGTCTGAAAAAAATGGGCATTCTGAACCTCTACGCCTGCATCGGCTATCCGCAGGTCGAGGATGAATATCTGACGAAAAACAGCGCCGAGTTCCATGCGCATCTCGGATTCGAACTCGTGGGAACCTTCCACAACTGCGGCTACAAATTCGACCGCTGGTACGATATGGTCTGGATGGAAAAAATCATCGGCGAGCCGCACGCGGGACAGCCGGCAGTAAAGCCGTACAGCGAGGTTAAAGAATGAGTACGATAACGACGTATACAAGAAAACATTTCGATCCCGTACATCCTGATCCGGGGCTGCTCTGTGTGGAGGATTTTGCGCATGCGCTGCCGATGATCTGCCGCGGAAACGGTCATGTGACGACGTTCTGGTCAGTGGGAGAGCACTGCATCTGCTGTGCGAAAGAGGCTGCCGCGCGCGGCTATTCCCGGCGGCTGGTGCTGGCGTGCCTTCTGCATGACGCGAGCGAGTGTTACATGTCGGACGTGCCGCGGCCATTAAAGCAGGAGATGCCGCGGTACCGCGAGATCGAGGACCATCTGCTTTCGGTGATTTATGAGAAATATCTTGGCAGTGATCTGACGGCGGAGGAGCAGCGGATGATGAAACAGATCGACAATGATCTGCTGTGGTACGATCTGACAAATCTGCTGGAGGAACCGCAGGCGGGGGATGCGCCGAAACTTCACATCACGCTGGACTACACGGTGCGGCCGTTTGCTGCGGTGGAACAGGAGTATCTGGAATTATTCGAACAGTATCGGGAGACGGGCGATGAGAGAGGATAAAAACGAAAACCGCTGGGACAAGCTGCTGCAGATCCACACAATGGGGCGGGATGACAGCCGGTCGGATCTGTACCGGTATCCGTATGAGCCGACCCCGTACTGCGTGCTGGAGCGGATGGCAAACACGGGGATGATCCGAAAGGGAAATACGCTGCTCGATTACGGATGCGGAAAGGGCCGCGTAGATTTCTTCTTATCGGCGCAGACCCGGTGCCAGTCCATCGGTGTGGAGTATGATGACCGGATTTATGCGAAGGCAATGGAAAACAAAAAGGCGGCGGCCTCTGGTGCGCGGACGGAGTTTGTGCTGGAGAGCGCCGAAAATTTTCCCGTTCCTGTGGAAGTGGACCGGGTGTATTTTTTTAACCCGTTTTCGCTTGAAATCTTAAGAAAAGCGATGGCAAGACTGCTGGAATCGTACTACGAAAATCCGCGGGAGATCCAGCTGTTTTTCTATTACCCGTCGGATGCTTATATCTCGTATCTGATGACCGTGCCGGAACTGGAATTTCTCGATGAGATCGACTGTATGGATCTGTTTCCGGGCGGGGACAGCCGGGAGCGGGTTGTGATTTTTACGATTCAGGAATAAAAAGTTTTGTAACAGCAAAAACCGTGTGGAATACAAAAAAGCATGAATTATATTTGAAGAAAGGGCGTTTTTATGAAATATCAGGTAATGCGAATTGAGGAAGACCTTGATTTCGGTTGTGAGGAGCGCGGTGCCGACGAGCCTGTCATGGCAGTTGTTGTTTTGAAAGATGAAAACGGAACAGAATCGCGCATCCGCCAGGAGGATCAGATGCTGTATGACTGGAACATCGAGGAGGGCGACACCGTTATTCTGAATGAAAACGGCGAATTGCGAAAAGTACTCTCCGGTGATTGGACGCAGAATTGCAATTCGAAAAATGTAGATACGACAAAATTCGTCAACATGATGCAGGCCGTCAAAGCCGGAAAACAGATTGACTGGATCTGTCCGTTCTGCAGCGGAACAGTAGAACGATTGGAACAGAAAGGCGGAAAAACCGTAATCGGATGCACATCGTGCGATATGCGGATTCAAATAGAAAATTAAACGATTTCGGCCTTTAAGGCCGAAAGAGAAAGGAAACACAAATGGTAAAACCAATTATGAGAGACGTTCTCTTCCTCGGACAGAAATCCATCCCGGCGACAGAGGAAGATCTGCAGGTGGGAAGAGATCTGCAGGACACACTGGCAGCAAACCGCGAGGCATGCGTCGGCATGGCGGCAAATATGATCGGCGTGAAAAAACGCATCATCATCGTAAACGCCGGATTCCGCGACATCATCATGTTCAACCCGGTGATCGTCCGCAAAAGCGGCCCCTACGAAACAGAAGAAGGCTGCCTCTCCCTGCCAGGCGTGCGGAAAACAAAGCGGTACCAGAACATCGAAATCGAATACTACGACTGGAACTGGAAAAAACAACGCCAGAAATTCACCGGCTGGCCAGCCCAGATCTGCCAGCATGAGATGGATCATCTGGAAGGGATACTTATTTAGATCCTACAGCAGACAGGAGGACAGTATGACAGACAGAGAATGAATGGTAAAAGGAATCATTTACAACCCGAATGTGGAAGAGCTGGCCAAAGAGCAGTCCGGCTATATGGAGCGTCTGTGGAAGTTCAACCAGCTGAAGCCGTCAGAGGGAGACAAGAAAGTCAAATAAATCAGGACAAATTTCGAAAATATAAAATTTTTGTAAAATAATGTCGAAAAAACGATTGACAAGTGGCGAAAAGAAACATATGATAATACCTGTCAATATACATATTCGGCAATAGAGGCGCGAAGGCTAAGAGTACCTGTCCTGAGACAACGGGGTCTGGGACGGGCAGGGAAAGGAGCATTCGCCGAAACGGGGCAGTTCCCGAAAAACTGTTTGCGTTGGGGTACAGTCGAACAGGCTGTGCACTCTCACCGTACTGGTGGAGGAGCTATTGCTTCATGAACGTAGATTTAATGGAGCAGTGGTGAAGACCGCTGTTCTTTTTATTGTACTGCAGTTGGAACCGTGACAAAAGGTTCCGGGGGTGGAAATCTGTTTGGTTGGAGAACGAAAGACGAAACGGGTGTTACAGGATACGTCTGAAGAAAACTGTTGCCGGAAAAGAAAAAAGGGAGGATTTTGACATGATAGCATTTCTTAACTGGCTGGACGGTGTCCTTTGGGGCGTGCCGCTGATCGCGCTGATGATTCTGACCGGTCTGTACTTTACCGTTCGTTCTGGATTTTTCCAGTTCCGTCACTTTGGCTGGATTATGAAGAGAACCGGCGGAAAACTGTTCCAGAAAGAAGACAAAGCAAGTGAAGGAAAGGGTATGCTTTCCTCGTTTGAGGCGATTTCGACCGCTATCGGCGGTACCGTAGGATTCGGTAATATCGCCGGTGTTGCAACTGCAGTTGCAGCAGGTGGCCCGGGAGCCATTATGTGGATGTGGCTTTCGTCTCTGCTTGGTATGATATTAAAACAGGTTGAGGTTACCCTCGGCTGCTACTACCGTCACACCAACGAAAAAGGTGAGTACTACGGCGGTCCGACTTACTACATGGAGTGTGGACTTGGCGAGGAGCGCCACTGGGGCAAGCTGTGGCTGATCCCAGCGCTCATCTTCGGCATCGGTATTTTCTCCACCTTCTTCGTAACCTCTTCCAACCTGACCGCATCTCAGGTCGTAGCCGGTGCGTTCGGTATTGAGAATATCAATCTTGGAAGCTTCAAAGTAGAAGGCGTTATCGTGATGGGCGTTCTGCTCTGCATTCTGACCTATGTCGTTACAAGCGGCGGTACGAAGAAAATCGCAAGTCTGTTCAGCAAGCTCGTTCCATTTATGAGCGTTCTTTATATCTTGATGGGAATTGGCATGATCATCATCAACATCAACCGCGTTCCTGGCGTATTTGCAGCCATCGTAACAAACGCATTTACCGGAACAGCAGCGATCGGCGGTTTTGCCGGCTGCGCAGTCAGCGAGATTATCCGTGTGGGTATGGCGCGTTCCGTATACTCCAATGAGGCTGGATGGGGTACTTCTCCAATGATCCAGCTTCCGCAAAAACACCGCATCCGGTAGAGCAGGGTCTGTGGGGATCTTTCGAGGTATTCTTTGATACCATGGTTATCTGTACGATCACCGCACTTTCCGTTATCTTAAGCGGAAACTGGACCGACGGAACGAACGGCGGAACACTTGCTTTAAGTGCATTTGCAAGCGGATTCGGCAAATTTGGAAGCATCCTTCTGGCAGTCATCATGGTCATTTTTACTGTAACGACTTCCGGCGGATGGTTCACCTACTATCTGGCAATTCTGGAGCATCTGTATAAAAAAGAAGGCAAGATGAAAGATATCGTCATGAAAATCTTCTACGCAGTCCGCGCTCTGCCGGGCGTACTGTGGACGATCTATCTGGTAAAGACAAACAACCAGGGCTTTATCTGGACTGTCGTTGATATCACATCTGCGATCCCGACCTTCGTCAACGTAGCAGTGATCCTGATTCTCTCGAACCAGTATTTCAAACTGCTGAAAGACTACAAAGCAAGAAACTTCGGCCAGGGCACGGTAGACAAGAACGCCTGCCTGTTCTACGAAGAGAAAACGAAATAAAAAATATTCAAAAGCGAATCCAGACACGCATGAGAATGGCGTGTCTGAATTTGTATATTGCGCAAATGGGCAGAAAAGAATAGAATCAAATTTAGATGACAGTAGGAGGATAATGATATGAAAACAATTTACAAAAACGGAGCTGTCTACACTGGAAAACTGCCGCTTGTCGAAGCGTTTGCAGTAGAAGACGGCAAATTTGTTTTCGCCGGAAGCAGCGCAGAGGCAGATGCCCTTGCAGCAGCCGGCGACAAAGTTGTAGACCTCGGCGGAAAATTCGTCTGCAGCGGTTTTAACGACAGCCATATGCACCTTTTAAATTACGGAAGCTCCCTGCTGAAAGCGCAGCTTGCCGCACATACCGAAAGCCTGGAAGATATGCTCGCCTGCCTCGACACCTTCCAGAAAGAGCATCCGCGAAAAGACGGCGCATGGCTGATGGGCCGCGGCTGGAATCAGGATTACTTCACGGACGTGGACCGCATGCCGAACCGCTACGATCTTGACCGCGTATCAACCGAAGTTCCGATCTGCGCGACGAGAGCGTGCGGCCACTGCCTCGTAGTCAACAGCAAAGCGCTGGAACTCCTCGGCGTCACCGCAGATACCCCGCAGCCGGAGGGCGGAGAGATCGGTATGGAAAACGGTGAGCCGGACGGAAGATTCTTCGACAATGCAATGGAACCGGTTTACGACAGCATTCCGGTGCCGAGCAAAGAGGAAATCAAAGATATGATCCGCAGCGCCTGCAAAGCCCTGAACAGCTACGGCGTCACCAGCAGCCAGAGTGATGATTACTGCGTTTACCGCGCCGTTCCGTGGCAGACCGTCAACGAAGCATACAAAGAACTCGAGGAGTCCGGCGAGCTGACCGTCCGCGTTTACGAGCAGAGCAACTTTACCGATCTGGAATCCTTAAAAGGTTTCGTTGAGGCTGGAAATGTGACCGGCATCGGCACAGACCGCTTTAAAATCGGACCGCTGAAAATGCTCGGCGACGGCGCACTCGGTGCGAGAACAGCATTCCTCAGTCGCCCATACGCAGACGACCCGTCCACCTGCGGAATCCCGGTATTCACCCAGGAAACCATGGATGAGATGATCGGCTACGCCAATGCACACGGCATGCAGGCTGCAGTTCACACGATCGGTGATGCGTGCCTCGACCGCGTGTTAAGTGCCTATGAAAAAGCCCTTGCTGAAAACCCGAGAGAAGATCACCGCCACGGCATCGTGCACTGCCAGATCACAAGAGCCGATCAGCTTGAAAAAATCGCGAAAATGCATCTTCACGTTTACGCACAGAGCATCTTCCTCGATTACGATAACCATATCGTAGAGGAGCGCGTCGGCAAAGAGCTTGCGAGCACAAGCTACAGCTGGAAGGCGCTGATGAACAACGGCGTCTCCGTCAGCAACGGAACTGACTGCCCGGTAGAGCTGCCGGATGCCCTCGCCTGCATGCAGTGCGCTGTCACAAGAACAACGCTGCGCGACCATGTCGGCCCGTACCTGCCGGATCAGAAATTCACCGTACAGGAAGCACTCGACAGTTACACGATCCGCAGCGCCGAGGCAAGTTTCGAGGAGAACGTGAAAGGCCAGATCGCAGAAGGCATGATGGCAGACTTCGTCGTACTGGGTCAGAATCCGTTTGAGGTGGATGAGAGCACGATCAAAGACATTCCGGTGTGCCGGACGTATCTTGCCGGTGAACTGGTATATGAAGCATAAGAACATAACTCAAATGAGTAATAAATGTCAAATGAAAATTCATACAATGAAGGGAAAAACGTAAAATAAGATAACCTGAAAATAGTATGGAATAAAGACAGAAACAGAGGAGAACCTCCTGCGGCGATGAATGGTCGCAGGAGGTTCTTTTTTGATCCTGATAGGACCATACGGTCGTAAAAGAATCGAACAAATGGTTGCATAAAAGGGAGGGAATGTGCTATGATAAAGGAAATTTTACAAAAGGAAAAAACAGACAAATGCTTGGAAGAACACATTTTTATTGGAACAGCAGCGGCACTTGCTGTTTTACAGCCGCAGACGGTTCCCGCGCTTGTGGCCGGTGCCGGGGCTGCCGCGATCGGCGGTTTGATCAGTGACATTGATGTCGGCACTTCACAGGCGCACCGCGATGCCGATAAGATCACTACGGCAACAGTTGCAGTTGCGGTGCTCACAATTCTTGCGGAGTATAAACTGAATCTTGGAATTTACCGCCGCCTCACAAGCGACAGCAGCGTGCTGCGTCTCCTCGCCGGAACGGCAGCATTTTTGCTGATCTGCGCCTATGGGAAACAGCAGCCGCACCGCTCCTTCATGCATTCATTTGCGGCGCTGGCATTGCTGACGGCGTGCGTGGACATCATCTACCCGGATGTGTCCGCTTATTTTGCCGTGGGCTTTCTGTCCCATCTGGTGCTCGATTTTTTCAACCGGAAACCGGAAAAGCTGTTCTGGCCCTGGAAGAAGGGATTCTGCCTCGGACTCTGCTCAGCACGGGGACTTGTGAACCGCGCACTGCTCGGGTGCGGCATGGTATCTCTTGCTGTAATACTGGTGATCTCGGCGCCTGCAGGGCGGCTGATGGCTAAAATCATGCGGGCAATTTACGGATGAGATGGGATTGACAAAAAGATAACAAGACAAAGGAAGAAAAAGCAGGAATTTTTCGGTGTTAAAGTTAATATTTTATACATTTTATAGTAGGATTTTTGATTAAAATGATGTAAAATAGAAAACAGAAATCCGGCGTCCGTAATTGTTTTTGAAATGAACGAACAGGGAACCGCCGGCCCGTTACCGCAGCCGATTGCGGAGCGCAGCGCAACCGACAACAGAGATTAGAGCACAACAGGCAATACAGGAGTTAGTATGAACGAAGAAATGAAAAACCAAACAGAACAGTTACCGCTTTTAAAAGTACACATGATGGGAAGTTTTTTCCTGGAGTACGGCGACCAGCCGATTTCCTTCCGGAAAACAATGGCAACAAAATCGATGAGACTTCTGCAGATTTTCCTCTATAACAAGGACAATGGAATTTCCAGAGGAAGACTGTTGGAGAGCACATACGGAAGAGAAGATGTGGCGGACGCGGCAAACAGCCTGCGTGTCGGCGTACATCGCCTGAAAAGAAGCCTTGTCGAGGCAGGACTTCCGCAGTTTGAGTACATTTATACACAGAAAGGCGTTTACCACTGGACCAGCCCGATGCCGGTCGAGGTAGATGCGATTGATATCAAAAATAAGATCCTGGAAGCAGGAAAAGAGACAGACGAGAAAGCGCGCATGGATCAGATGATCGAAGCACTGGAGCTGTACACCGGAGAGTTCCTTGCAGATTTCGGCGAGGAAGAGTGGGTACAGGCGGAGCGCGCGCAGCTGAAAAAAGTATATTCCGATGCACTGAAAGAAGTAAGTGAGTATCTTCTGAAAAACGAGGAGTTCGATGAGCTGCAGAAACTGACTTCTGTTGCTTCCGAACTGTATCCGTTCGACGAGTGGCAGGCAGTCCAGATGCAGGCGCTGATCGGCCTGGAGAGATACAAAGAGGCCATGAAACTGTACGAGCAGACCTCGAAACATTACTTTGAAGAGCTTGGCGTTACACCGAGCGAGAAACTGGTGGAGCAGTACCGCTATCTGGGAAGCCGCATGGGCAGCAGACACCGCGTGATCGAAGAGGTACAGGCAGATCTTCAGGAGAGCCCGGGAGAAAAGGGCGGAGCATTCTTCTGTTCCCTCGCCGGATTCCGTGACTGCTACCGACTTGTTTACCGTATGTCCGAGCTGAACGGACAGATGCCGTGGCTGATGCTGTGCACCATTACAGACGGAAAAGGTTACCCGGCAAAAGGCGGTCCGCGCCTTGACCGTATGTCCGAAAAGCTGCTTGAGGTAATGAAACGCAGCCTGCGTCATTCCGATTTCTTTGCAAAATACAGCCCGTCCCAGTATGTGATTCTGCTGCAGGGCGGCAGCCAGAGAGGATGCGAACTCGTCTACAAGAGAATCAGCGAGCGCTTCTCCGAGGAGAAAAAAGGCTGGGCAAAGAATCTGAAATACAGTGCACTGCCGGCAATTCAGACCGAAAAAGAGCTTGAGTTCTTAGAAGGAGACGATGTTTTATGATTCGCGTACAGCTGCTTGGAAGATTCCGCATGTACGATGAAACACGCTGCCTCAACGAGGAAGCGATTCATTCCCCGATGATCACAAAGCTGCTGGTTTATATGATCTGCAACAAAAACCATATCGTAACACTGGAACAGTTAACCGAAGCACCCTGGACGGATGAGGAGAGTGAAAATCCGTACGGAGCACTGAAAAATATGATGTACCGTCTGCGCGGAACGCTGCGGAAGGTATGGCCGGTTGAGAGAGGATCATGCCTGCTATATGAAGGCTGTCATGGAACTGACGAAAAGCCTGGAGCACCGCAGACCGCAAAGGAAAAGTACAGGTTCTCAGTGATCTAAAAGAGCTTTATCAGGAACCAAGAGAATTAGAAAAAATAAATTAATTTTTAAGTTGACAGCAGACTAAACAAATGGTAACTTTAAGCTGTGATGAAACGAGCTTAAATCCAGAAAAAGTCTGCTGTCTTAAGTTAAATAAAGTACAACAGACAGGGAGGATAACAAACATGAGTTACAGAGAAGTATATGAAAATGGTGCAATGATCCATATTTTGATGAGGCATCCAGAGAAGAGCTGAAAGCACTCGAAGGAAATGAGGCAGAAATCGAAGACCGTTTCTACCGTCAGCTTGAGTTCGGTACCGGCGGACTCCGCGGTGTCATCGGAGCGGGTACCAACCGCATGAACATCTACACCGTACGCCAGGCAACCCAGGGCCTTGCCAACTACATCATTTCCCAGAACGGACAGGAAAAAGGCGTAGCCATCGCACACGATTCCAGAAGAATGTCTCCGGAATTCGCACGCGAAGCAGCACTCTGCCTGAATGCAAACGGAATCAAAACGTATCTGTTCGAGTCCCTGCGTCCGACACCGGAGCTTTCTTTTGCTGTCCGTGAATTCGGCTGTATTTCCGGTATCGTCATTACCGCAAGCCACAACCCGAGAGAGTACAACGGATACAAAGTATACTGGGAGGACGGCGCACAGATTACACCGCCGCACGACAAAAACATTCTCGCAGAGGTAGCAAAAGTAACCGAGTTTTCTGCCGTTAAAACGATGGAAGAAGATGATGCAAGAGCAGAAGGCCTGTTCCAGGTCATCGGAACCGATTTTGATGACCGTTACGTCGCAAAATTAAAAGAGCAGAGCATTCATCCGGAAATCATCAAAGATGCGGCAAAAGATATGAAGATCGTCTACACACCGCTTCACGGAACCGGAAATGTGCCGGTACGCCGCGTTCTGCGCGAGCTTGGCTTTAATCAGGTTTACGTTGTAAAAGAGCAGAAAGTGCCGGACGGAAACTTCCCGACGGTGGCTTACCCGAACCCGGAAGACGAGAAAGCATGGACACTGGCGCTGAAACTGGCAAAAGAAGTAGACGCTGACATCATCCTTGCAACCGACCCTGATGCAGATCGTCTCGGCGTTTATGCAAAAGACAGCAAGACCGGCGAGTACGTAAGCTTCACCGGAAATATGTCCGGTATGCTGATCGCAGAGTACATCCTGCGCGAGCGCACCAAGAACGGAACCATGCCGGAGAACCCGGCACTCGTTGAGACGATTGTTACGACCGATATGGCAAAAGCAATCGCAAAAGCTTATAACGTGGCACTGATCGAGGTTCTGACCGGATTCAAATACATCGGCGAGCAGATCAAATTTTTTGAGCAGAGCGGTGCACACAATTATGTATTTGGTCTGGAAGAGAGCTATGGCTGCCTGGCCGGAACATATGCAAGAGATAAAGATGCCTGCGTGGCAGTTATGATGCTCTGCGAGGTTGCTGCATACTACAAACAGCAGGGCAAAACACTGTGGGATGCCATGGTGGATATGTACGAGGAGTACGGCTACTACAAAGAGGGTCTTGCAACGATGACCTTAAAAGGTATCGACGGTGCAAAAGAGATCCAGACCATGATGACAAACTTCCGTGAGAACCCGCCAAAAGAGCTGGGCGGTTTCCAGGTTCTTGCCGTACGCGATTACAAAGCAGATGTACGCCAGGATCTCGTAAGCGGAGAGAAGAGCGCGACCGGACTTCCGTCCTCCAACGTTCTTTACTATGAGCTGGAAAACAACGCATGGTGCTGTGTGCGCCCATCCGGTACTGAGCCGAAGATCAAATTCTATTTCGGCGTAAAAGGCACATCCCTTGAAGATGCAGCCGAGAAACTGGAAAAATTAAAAAATGCAATGGTAACTGCTTAAACGCTGTGTGAATACAAAAAGACCTTGCCCGGCGGGTGAGGTCTTTTTTTACAAAAATCGGCCCGGCGGATCAAGCTTACCTGAAATAAGGAGAAGAAAATGGCGATTTTATATTATGATGAGAAAAAGCTTTTTCAGTTAAATACAGAGAATACGACGTATGTGATCGGCCTGAGCCCGGAAGGCTACGTCGGACATGTTTACTACGGACCCTTCTGCACGGAGAGCCGGATCTGTATCCGCTCCGCATGGATGAGCCGCCGTTCACCCCGTCCGTCAATAAGAGAGAGAAATCTTCGTTCCTCGACCGTTTTCCAATGGAATACCCGACCGGAGGAGTCGGCGATTACCGTGAGAGCTGTCTGAATATAAGAAATGCACAGGGCCGTATGGGATGTGAGATTTTCTTTGATTCCTATGAAATTTTCAAAGGAAACGCCCGCTGACCGGTCTTCCGGCTTCTTTTGGAACCGAGGACGAAGTAGAAACTCTGGAAATCACCTGCAAAGATCCTGTTCTTGATCTTGTTGTTGTCCTTTCCTACTCTGTTTTTACAAAAGAAAACGTTATCACCCGAAGTGTCCGCGTGAAAAATGAAGGCAGTGAAGCGCTGAAGGTAGAGAAAATCTACAGTGCCTGCCTCGATATGGACAACGAAGACTTTGAGATGCTTTCTCTTCATGGATCCTGGGGAAGAGAACGCCACATCCAGCAGGGTGCGCTCCGTTACGGAAAACAGCTCGTTTCCTCCGGAAAAGGAGAGTCCAGCCATCAGGAGCACCCGTTTGTGGCCCTGGTGACACCGGGAACGGATCAGGAGCGCGGCGAGGTTTACGCAATGCACTTCGTATATTCCGGCAACTTTATCGGACAGGTGGAAAGATGCCAGTTTGATACCGTTCGTATGGTCATGGGTATCAACCAGGAGGAGTTCTGCTGGAATTTAAAAGCCGGCGATGAATTCCAGGCGCCGGAGGTTGTTATGGTCTACTCTGCCGAGGGACTTGGCAAAATGACGCGTTCCTACCATGCATTTTATCGCAGACATATGATCCGCAGCCCGTACAACCACAAAAAACGCCCGATTCTGATTAACAACTGGGAAGCAACTTACTTTGATTTTGATACCGATAAACTCCTCGATATCGCAAGAGAGGCAAAAAAAGACGGCATCGAGATGCTTGTTATGGATGACGGCTGGTTCGGAAAACGAAATAAAGACGATTCTTCCTCGGTGACTGGGTTGTCAACGAAGAGAAGATCAAAGGCGGCCTGAAAAATCTGGTTGACAAAGTGAATGAAATCGGTCTTGAATTCGGTATCTGGTTCGAGCCGGAGATGATCTCCCCGGACTCTGATCTCTACAGAGAGCACCCGGAATGGGCGATTCAGATTCCGGGAAGAGAAGCGACTGAGATCCGCTGCCAGTACGTGCTGGATCTCTCCCGCCCGGAAGTGCAGGATTATGCGTATGAATGTGTGGCAAAAATCCTGCGCAGTGCAAACATCAAATACGTGAAATGGGATATGAACCGTCAGTTAAGCGACCTGGGAAGCACCTACCTGGACAAAGATTCCCAGCAGGAGCTGTTCCACCGCTACGTGCTCGGTATGTATGCGATGCAGGAGCGTCTGGTACAGGAGTTCCCGGATCTGCTTCTGGAGAACTGCTCCGGCGGCGGTGCACGTTTCGATCCTGGAATGCTTTACTACAGCCCGCAGATCTGGTGCTCCGACGACACCGATGCGATTGAGCGTCTGGAAATCCAGGAGGGAACAGCCCTCATTTACCCGCTCTGCTCAATGGGTGCACACGTCAGCGTATGCCCGAACCACACGGTTGGCCGTGTAACTCCGTTTACAACGAGAGGCCATGTGGCACTGGCCGGAACGTTCGGCTATGAGCTTGATATCACAAAACTGCCGGAAGAAGAGAGAAAGCTGATTCCGGAGCAGACCGCAATGTATCACAAATATCATGAACTGATCCGCGAGGGAGAGTATTACCGTATTCTTTCCTGTCGTGAAAACCACAGATCCGACTGCTGGGCAGTAGCATCGGAGGATAAAAGCGAAGTGCTTGTGACCTACGTACAGGTGCTGGCACAGGCAAATATGCCGTCCCGCAAGGTTCGCCTGCGCGGCTTTGATCCGGCGAAAAAATATCGTCTGGAGGGAACCGATGAGGTTTACAGCGGCGAGATGCTGATGAATGCCGGTTTCCGGATGAAAGATTTCTGGGGTGATTTCGTCAGCAGACTGTATCACTTTGTTGCAGTAGACTAAGGAGCAACGGATATGGCAAAAGTAAGATTGGCAGATATTGCAAAGGTGGCGGGCGTCAGCGCCGTCACCGTGCATAACGCGATTACAGGACAGAAAGGGGTCAGCGATGAGATGCGCGCCCGGATTCTGGAAATTGCAAAGGAAATGGGGTACCGCCAGCCGGGAAGCGGAGCGAGAAATACACAGGGAAAAAGCCTGCGCTGCATCGGAGTGGTGATTCCGGAACGGTATCTGGCAGAGTATACGACATTTTACTGGAAAATGTATCAGGAGATGGCACTGGCGGCGACGGAAAAGAGCTGTATGGTGACCGTGGAGATCCTGAAACAGGAGATGGAAGATGAGATGATCGTGCCGTGCATCGCCAAGGAGCAGACCGTCGATGCGCTGATCCTTATGGGAGACACGAGCCGCGATTACATCCACTATCTGAAGAAAAACGTGGATCTTCCGATCGTATTTCTGGATTTCTACGACAATGAGCTGGCAAAAGATGCCGTGATCGCAGATAACTTTCACGGAATGTATCTGATGACGGAATACCTGTATGAGCATGGCCTGACCAAGCTGGCTTTTGTAGGTTCGATTCATTTTTCCAGCAGTATCATGGATCGGTACTGCGGTTTTTCCAAGGCTGTTCTGGAACACCGCGATGTGACACCGGCGGAATGGATTCTGGAGGACCGTGATGAGCGGGGCCAGATCGAAATTCATCTCCCGGAACAGATGCCGGAAGCGTTCGTCTGCAACTGCGACCTGACCGCCGGCCTTCTGATGCTCGAGCTGGAAAAACGCGGCATCTCCGTGCCGGAGGATGTTTCCGTTGTCGGCTTCGACAATTACCTGTATCCGGGTTTCCCGGATCTCAAGATCACTTCGTATGAGATCAATACGAAGGCGATGGTAAAAGTAGCGCTCGAAAAAGCGCTGAAGCAGATCCGCGGCGCGGCATCCGGCAAAAATATGGAAATTGTCTCCGGACAGCTGGTGCCGAAAGAGAGCGTAAAGCTTTGATTTTTATAACTGAATTATAAATTAAGAAACGGGGCATTTTGAAATGCCCCGTTTTTGTACATATTACACAACAAAGTCACTTAAAAATTGACAGTATCTAACGGAACTTATTTTTTTAAGTGATTTCCAGTTGAAAAATTAATCATCTATGTTAAAATTAAGCTAAAGGACTGGGCGTGAGGGTGATAAAACACGGCGGTTCGGAGAAAAAAGAATTAAAAAACAAGATTCTGTCCACTAACAGAAACTTAAAAAAACAAAGTACAACTCATAAACAAACAATATTTTTCATGGAGGTTTCAAAAAATGAGCGAAGTTAAAATGATTGGAGATGCTGTCAAAAATATGCCATGCAGGAAGGCCCGGCTGAGTTTTCCGGTGCACCGGTATGGAGATACAGCGAGAATCCGATCATCGGAAGAAATCCGGTGAAGGAAGTAGCAAGAATCTTCAACAGCGCCGTTATGCCGTACGGCGACGAGTTCATCGGAGTATTCCGTGGTGAGCAGACAAACGGAATCCCGTACATCTACCTTGGAAGAAGCAAAGATGCGATCCACTGGAATTTCGATGAGAACAAAATCCAGTTCGTTGACGAAGAAGGCAAACCGTTCATGCCGGTTTACGCATATGACCCGCGTCTTGTAAAAGTAGAAGATACCTACTACATCATCTGGTGCCAGGACTTCTACGGTGCAGCCATCGGAATGGCAAAAACAAAAGATTTTGAAACCTTCGTACGTGTGGAGAATCCATTCCTTCCATTCAACAGAAATGCCGTTCTCTTCCCGAGAAAAATTAACGGCAACTTCGTGATGCTGTCCCGTCCAAGCGACAGCGGCCACACACCGTTCGGTGACATCTTCCTGTCCGAGAGCCCGGATATGCTGTACTGGGGCAAACACCGCCACGTCATGAGCAAGAGCCGGAGTGGTGGGAGTCCTTAAAGATCGGCGGCGGCGCAGCTCCGATTGAGACCAACGAAGGATGGCTGCTGTTCTACCACGGTGTAAGCGGCACCTGCAATGGCTATGTATACAGCATCGGCGGCGCAATCCTCGACAAAGAGAATCCGTCCATCGTAAAGTACCGCTGCCAGAACTTCCTTCTGACACCGGAAGAGTGGTATGAGGAGAGAGGCTTCGTTCCGAACGTAACCTTCCCGTGCGCAACCATTCACGATGCAGAGACCGGAAAGATCGCGATCTACTACGGCGCAGCCGATACGTATGTAGGACTGGCATTCACAACCGTAGATCTGATTGTAGATTATATCAAGAAAAACAGTGTCGTACGCGAGTCTGACACCGAAATTGGAAGAAGATAAGAAAGAAGGAAAGAAAAGATGCAGTCTTTGGCAAAGGAAGTAAAGCAGGAGCTTACTGGACGGATCGTTCCGTTCTGGGAGGGCTTAAGAGATGAGGAATACGGCGGATTTTACGGCTATCAGGACTTTGATCTGAACGTGCAGAAAACGTATGAGAAGGGCTGCATCTTAAACAGCAGAATTCTCTGGTTTTTCTCGAATGCGTACCTGACCTTAAAGGACGAGAAGCTGCGCGCCGATGCGGAGCATGCGTACCGCTTTATGAAACAGGCGTGTGTGGACCGCGAGTACGGTGGCGTGTTCTGGTCTGTCACCTACGACGGAAAACCGCTCGATACGACAAAGCATACGTACAATCAGCATTTGCAATTTATGCGCTGTCTACGTATTTTGATGCGACGGGCGACACCGAGGCGCTGGAGCTGGCAAAATCGCTGCAGCAGATCATCGAGACACACTGCACCGACGAGTACGGTTATCTCGAGGCATTTACCCGCGATTTCAAGCCGGAGAGCAATGAAAAGCTCTCGGAGAACGGCGTCATGGCAGAGAAGACCATGAATACGCTGCTGCATGTTTTCGAAGCATATACCGAGCTGTACCGCGTGACAAAGGATCCGTTTACCGGTGACCGTCTCCGCTTTATGATGGATCTCTTCGCGGATAAAGTATACAACAAAGAAAAAGGCCGTCAGGAAGTATTTTTCGACCGGACATGGAATACGCTGATTGATCTGTATTCTTATGGCCATGATATCGAGACTTCCTGGCTGATCGACCGGGGTACAGAAGTACTCGGCGATCCGGCTTACCGGGAAAAACTGCTGCCGATCACCGGAGAGATTGCGGAAAATATCTACAATACGGCATACAAAAATCATTCGCTGATGAATGAGTGCGAGCGCGGTGTGGATGATACCACAAGAGTCTGGTGGGTACAGGCAGAAGCTGTCGTTGGATTTTTAAATGCATGGCAGAAAAAACCGGAGGAAACAAAGTATCTCGATGCGGCAAAAGACATCTGGGGCTACATCAAGGAATATGTGATCGACAAACGAGAGGGGTCTGAGTGGTTCTGGTGCGTGAATGCAGACGGAAGCCCGATTCATGAGCCGATTGTAGAACCGTGGAAATGCCCGTATCACAATGGACGTATGTGTATGGAAGTAATTGGGAGGTTAAAAGATGCTGAATAAACAGTATTATGTGGAAAAAGCCAAGGTAGACCGCCTTGTGGCAAGAAAGAACACAAAAGCAGATTTTTACAACGGTATTTATGACCGCTATGAGTATCCGGTGCTGACAAGAGAGTTCGCTCCTGTTCACTGGAGATATGATCTGGATGAGGAGACGAATCCGTACTTTATGGAGCGTCTCGGCATCAACGCTGTGATGAACTCCGGCGCGATTTATCTGAATGGAAAGTATTATCTCGTTGTCCGCGTGGAGGGCAATGACAGAAAATCTTTCTTTGCTGTTGCAGAGAGTGATACTGGTATCGACGGATTCCATTTCTGGGATTACCCGGTTGTGCTGCCGGATACCTGCGCAGAGGAAACCAACGTTTATGACATGCGTCTGACCCAGCACGAGGACGGCTGGATTTACGGAGTGTTCTGCTCTGAGAGCAAGGACAAAAACGATCCGGATCTGTCCGCGGCTGTTGCTGAGGCTGGTATCGTAAGAACGAAAGACCTGAAGACCTGGGAGCGTCTGGACAACCTGAAAACCTTACGTTCTCCGCAGCAGAGAAACGTTGTTCTGCATCCGGAGTTCGTAGACGGAAAATATGCCTTCTACACCCGTCCGATGGATGGTTTCATTGAGACCGGAAGCGGCGGAGGAATCGGCTTCGGACTCTGCGATGATATCACACATGCTGTCATCGACGAGGAGAAGATCATCAGCAAACGTATTTATCATACCCTGACCGAGTCCAAAAACGGTGCCGGAGCAGTGCCGATCCGCGGTAAGAAATGCTGGATCAACATTGCACACGGTGTAAGAAATACAGCAGCAGGCCTTCGCTACGTTCTGTATGTCTTCGGTACCGATCTGAACGATCCGTCCAAAGTCATTGCAGAGCCGTCCGGTGTATTCCTGGTTCCGCTTGGAAAAGAGAGAGTCGGAGACGTTTCCAACGTTGTATTTACAAACGGCGCGATTGCGCGTGAGAACGGAGAGGTTTACATCTACTATGCATCCTGCGATACAAGAATGCATGTAGCAACCACCACAATCGACAAACTCGAGGACTATCTGTTCAACACACCGCAGGATCCGCACAGATCCCCGGACTGCGTAAAACAGAGATGCGAGCTGATCTCCAAAACCTGGAGCTGCTGAAAAACGAGAAATAAAAGCGTCCGCTGCGGCGCATGAAAAAAGGAGCTGTTCTCTTTACGGAAACGCTCCTTTTTCATGCATATTATTTGTTTTTGGGTTTCTGATCGTCGATGGAAGTTAAAATTCCATAGAAGAAGCGCGGTGCATCGGGATCTGTAAAGGTCATGAAAACCTGGAAAGTGTTTCGAGAAGAACCGAAACGTCAACGGGTTTCGCGATATGGCGTTCATGCCGGATTCCAGTGCTTTTCGGCGGTCCTCTTCAAACGCGTTTGCCGTCATGGCGACAATCGGGATTTCCCCGCGTTTTCCCGGGAGTGCACGGATCGCTTCTGCGGCCTGATAGCCGTTCATGTTCGGCATCTGAATATCCATCAGAATAACATTGTAATAATCTTCTGGTGCGTTCTGGACTGCTTTTAAGCAGAGGGCGCCGTCTTTTACGTGCTCGGCGTGAATGCCGTTTTCTTCCAGAACGGTGAGTACAATTTCTGCATTCAGGTCATTATCCTCGGCAAGCAGCACGCGTTTTTCGGAAAGCGTCTGCAGGGACTGCTCGAGAATCTCGTCTTTATGCTGGTGAGCCGCAAGCTGTTCTTCGGTCGGAAGTCCAAACGTGAGGCAGACCGTAGTTATTGTTCCGGCACCGAGTTCGCTTTCCACATCGATCGTTCCGCCCATCAGATTCACGAGGGATTTGACGATCGGAAGGCCGAGGCCGGTTCCGGTGATGTGGCTTTCGGTGGAGGAATGTTCTCTTGTAAATTCTTCAAAAATATGCGGCAGATACTCTTTGCTCATGCCGATGCCGTTGTCCTTCACGGTGATGCGGTAGGAGGCAAAGCCCTTCCTTGGTGCCGGTGTCTCTTCGATTTTTACGGAAATTTTTCCGCCCTCCGGCGTATACTTGATGGAGTTGCTGATGATATTCAGCAGAATCTCCCGTATTTTTGTCCGGTCGCAGAGGATGGCATCGTGTTCCACCGTGTTGTAACAGAGATAGGAAAGATTTTTGCTTTTTAACGAAGGCTCAAACACTGCATTCAGGGAATTGATCAGCTCGCTGTAGCTGCCGAGCTCGATTTTCAGCGAGGCCTTACCGCTCTCAATGCGCGCCATCTCAAGCACGTAGTTGATCAGGGAGAGCAGAAAACTGCTGGAGGACTTGATTTTTGCAATGTAGTCGACCGCGCGGTCCTTCTCGTCGATGTGCTTTTCCAGCAGATCCGAGAAACCGATGATGGCATTCATCGGGGTTCGGATGTCGTGGCTCATGTTGAACAGAAAACGTGTTTTTGCTTCGTTGGCAGACTGTGCTTCCTGTACGGCTTTTTCCAGTTCTGCTGCGTGAATCTCGTCTTTATAGCGGCGCATCTGGAACTGCAGAAAACCAATAGAGGCAAGCAGGGAAAGGATGAGTCCGAGTGCAAAGGAAACAAAAACCTGCAGCGGACTGAGCCAGCCGTTTTTCGGTACAATTTCAAAATGCCAGGTGTCGTTCGGCACGGTGCAGAGAACTTCGATGGCATCGGAACGCCGGGAATTGCCGGAGTGTGCGATGGAAACGTGTTCGCCGGTGGCCGGAGAAATTTTCCAGAGTTCGTAGGTGTAGCCGGCTTCTTCCAGTGTATCCAGTTCAATTTCGTTCAGAACGATTCCCAGTCGAGAACGAGAATCGAAAAGCCCCAGAAGGTCTGGTCACCGTTGGCATCGGTGGTATAAATCGGGTCAAAGAGCAGTGCTCCGATGTCGCCCTGCTGCAGCTCAAACGGTCCTGCAATCGTGTATTCGCCGCTCTCTTTGGCAAGGCGTGCCTCCTGTTTCCGGGCAGGATGCTCGAGCATGTTAAGTCCGAGTGCGGCTTCGTTTCCGCTCATCGGATAAATCAGTGTGACAATGCCGTCCTTTGCAAGCTCATGTGCTTTGATGACATTCTGGTCGTCCTGCATCAGCGAGGAGAGGACGGAAAACTCTTCGTCATTGACGGTATAACCGGCTTCAATCATGTGTTTCATCAGATTGGATTCGGCAAGATAATGGTTTAACTGCGATTTCACGCGGCCGATGGTCGTCTGTGCGGTATAGTCAGCTTTCAGCTTTGCTTCCTTTAACTGATTCTGATACAGAAAAACGGCGCAGAGCTCGACAAGAAAAAATGTAATAAAAAACAGCAGAAGCGCCTGAAATCGAATCTGTTTTTGCGTTAATTTTGTTTTCATATCGGATGCTCATCTAAATTCGTAATATTTCCGGCTTTTTCAGGTGATTTTTTTGAGTAAAAACGAAGGCCGGAGTTAAAAATATTATATCGGATTTACCCTGGGATTTCAATAAAAGAAGCGTTAAGTTTGAAAGAGAACGGGATGAAATGAATGGGAAATGTAATGCATAAGAAGAAAATTGCCAGAATGGGCGGAGAATGGAATTGCCAGATAGTTGCTCATTATATCAAAATCATTTATAATAGGGACAGACGACACAGAATGAAGGATTGACAATACAATGGACTATGTGATTTTTGACCTGGAATGGAACCAGTGTCCCTATGGAAAAGGAAAAGAGAACCCGAAGCTGCCATTTGAGATTATTGAGATCGGCGCGGTGAAGATGGATGGTGAGCGGAATGTGCTGGGAACGTTTCACCGGATTGTAAAACCGGTGGTCTACCAGCATCTCCATCACCGGACGCGCGAGGTCGTCGGACTGACAGAAGAGGATCTGCAGAACGGAATCCCATTTGCGCAGGCCGTGCAGGAATTTTTTGCATTCTCCGGCGGTGCGTGCATGTTCGGCACCTGGGGACGGGAGACCTGACGGAGCTCCAGCGGAACATGAAATTTTATAACCTCCTGTCGCTGATCCGCGGGCCGATTCATTTTTACGATGTACAGAAACTGTTCGCGATCCAGTACGAAACGATGAAGAGCCGCCGGGCGCTCGAGTACGCCGCCGACTTCCTCCATCTCCCGAAGGACGAGCATTTTCATCAGGCGCTTTCGGATGCAAAATATACGGCCGACATTTTTGCGCGCATCGATATGGATGTTGTGCTGGCGTACGACTCGATCGACGTATATCAGAACCCGAAATCGAAAAAAGAGGAGATCCACGCCGTCTATAATGGCTACACGAAATTCATCTCCCGCGAATTCGACACAAAAGAAGAAGCCATGCACGACCGCGAGGTCTGCAGCACGCACTGCTGCATCTGCGGGAAAACGGCAAGAAAACGCTTACGCTGGTTTTCGGCCGGCGGGAAAAACTACTACTGCGTAGCCTGGTGCCCGGAGCACGGATATTTGAAAGGCAAAGCCGCATGAAACATTCGGATGAAGGAAAACTCTTCGTCGTGAAAACCATCCGCATCAGCAGCGAACAGGAGGCGGGGGAAATCCGGCAGAAGAAAGAGAACCTGCGGAAGAAGAGGAATCAGAAGAGGAAAGAAATGTAAGAAAGGCAGAGGAAATGGAAACGGGATAAAAGGTTTCATTTCTTCTGCCTTTTTAATTGGAAAACAGAGCGGGATCGGTTATAATAAAAAATAATGGAACGTATGAAAAGAGGAGGCGCAGAATGGGAGCTTATTTAAACAGTCAGACACCGTATACCCTGTATCAGAGTGAGAGCCGCAGCCCGTATTTTGTGGATAAAACAATGCTGCTGCAGGAACTGTTTCCCTATGTGGCTGCAGGGAATCGCCATCTTTGCGTCACAAGGCCGCGCAGATTTGGAAAAACAATTGCGGCCAATATGATCAGCTCGTTTTTTCAGAAGGGTATTGATTCAGGTGAACTTTTTGACCGGCTTAAAATTTCAGAAGCGGATGACTGCCAGAAATACAAAAACAAGTATAACGTCATTCGGATTGATTTCAGTAAAATGCCGAGAAACTGTGAATCTTACCGACAGTATATCGAGCGTGTGGAAGAACTTCTGATCAGTGATCTGCGGGAAGCGTATCCGGATGCAAAAACCAGTGAAACAGATGCGATTGGAGATATTCTGGAAGAGATCTTTCAACAGTATCATGGCGAAAAATTTATTTTTGTTCTGGACGAATGGGATTTTATTTTTCACAGGGGATTTATAACAGAAGCGGATAAAGCAAAGTATGTGGCATTTTTAAGTAATCTGCTGAAGGACCGTCCTATGTGATTTTATCGTATATGACGGGAATTTTGCCGATTGCGAAATATTCCAGCGGATCGGAACTGAATATGTTTGCGGAGTTCACGATGGTAAATTCACCAATGTTCGGAACATACTTTGGATTTACAGATGACGAAGTGGATGATTTGTATGAAAGGTACTGTAGAGAATGCGAAAAACAGAGAAAAATAAAAAATGTGACGCGAAAAGGTCTGCGAGACTGGTATAACGGTTATTATACAAAATCGGGAGAGCGGGTATACAATCCACGCTCCGTTGTTTTTGCACTACAGTTTAACAATCTGGCAAATTACTGGACCAGCTCAGGTCCATATGATGAAATTTATTATTACATTCGAAATAATGTATCCGACGTCAGGGATGACCTTGCACTGATGGCAGCAGGAGAGTCAGTTTCGGCAAAAATACAGGAATATGCGGCCACTTCCATGAACCTGTCTACGAGAGATGAAATTTACTCTGCGATGGTGGTGTATGGATTTTTAAGCTATTTGAATGGAAAAGTGTCTATTCCGAACAGGGAATTGATGGAGAAGTTTGATGAGCTGCTGATGAAGAATGAATCTCTGGGATATGTATATCGTCTGGCGAAAGAGTCCGAGAAAATGCTGAAAGCGACTCTGGCGGGAGATACGCATACGATGGAAAAAATTCTGGAACTGGTGCACGATACGGAAGTTCCGCTGCTGTCGTACAACCATGAGACAGAATTGTCAGCCATTGTCAATCTGGTATACCTGGCTGCGCGTGACAGTTACCGGGTAGAGCGTGAGGATAAGGCGGGAGTTGGGTATGTGGATTTTATTTTCTATCCATATGATCTGACCGCAGATGGAATTATTCTTGAACTAAAAGTAGACCACACTCCGGAAGAAGCAATTCAGCAGATCAAAGACAGGAAGTATGCATTAAAATTTGTGCCGCGGCTTGCAGAACAGAAAAAGTATACAGGAAAAATACTGGCTGTGGGAATTGGGTATGAAAAGACGGAGAAAAAGCACAGGTGTAGAGTGGAAAGCTTAAATTGAGTGCTTGAGAGGTAAGAGAACTATCGATAAAAGCAGGTTTGTCGGTAGTTTTCTGTTATAGAGAAGAAATGGGGGCAGAGCAATGAAAACAATCCATAAAATTCCGGAATTTTTCTGTGGTGTGTCGTTGGCGTGTTTCTTGGAAAGAGCGTTTATACGTATTATGACTACACAGCACACCCCGGTTTGTATGAGACGTGGTCTGCACCGTGGTATACAGGGATTCTGCGGGATGGCGTAATTGCGGCGGTTCTGATTGCGGTGACGCTGGCGGTTCGGTGGGTGATTCAAAGAAAAATGAGGAAGGAATAGAAGGCGATGATTTTTAAGAGACTTGGCTTGATGAGGAGTCGTTTTTACGGAAAGAACTGAAAGAATAAGAAAAGACAAAAGGACGAAAAACAATGGCAAAATTATATTTCCGCTACGGCGCGATGGGCAGTTCGAAATCTGCTAATATTTTGATGGTTCGCTATAATTATGAGGAGCGCGGGCAGTATGCTGTCCTGTTGAAGCCGCGGACGGACAACCGCGACGGAGAACATGAAATCAAGTCCCGCATCGGCTGGAGGCACCGGCGGAATATGTGGATGAATTTTTAAAAGAAATTTCAGAGACCTGGAGTGCAGACAGCGGGGAATACCGGTATCACGGAAAGAAAGTGGATGCGGTTCTTATCGACGAGGCGCAGTTTCTTTCTCCGGAGGAAGTTGATACGCTTTCGGACATCGTGGATTTTTATGGGATTCCGGTTCTCTGCTACGGTCTGCGTGCGGACTTCCAGACACATCTGTTTCCGGGTTCGAGAAGATTGATGGAAATCGCTGACATCATCGAGGAAGTCCCAACGGTCTGCTGGTGCGGAAGACGGGCGCAGTGCAATACGAGATACGCAGACGGAAAAATCGTTCGGGAAGGCGCGCAGATTTTCCTTGGATCGAACGAGAGTTATGTGGCGCTTTGCAGGAAACATTATAAAGAAGGAAAGCTGTGGAAGGAAGATGAGTAAGATAACAATATATGAAGTACAGGAGAGAATGCCGCGGATGGAAACGCTGGTGGAACTGTGGGAAGCTTCCGTCCGTGCGACACATCATTTTCATCGTTAATAGGAGCTTCTTTTGCAACAACATCCATTCGTATCAGTTTATCAAGAATATCCACAAGAGCAGGTCCGCTGGAAACATTTGATTGCTGCAATATAATCTTTTCTGGGATAATACTCCGTTTTGCACCATGCTTTTTATCGCTGGGGAACATCAGAAAAAGGATATGGAAAAAAGCCGATGGAGATGTTTTTGATTAAAAAACTTTAGGAATAACAGCAGGGGAGAGTGAAATGAAAAAATATTTTTAATTGAGGCATTCCATCCCGGAAAAAGGGGATATGCCGAATGAGCAGATTCCTCTATCGGAAGAGGGAAAAGCGCTTGCTGTATCAAAAAGAAATATATTTTCAAATGTGGACAGATGCTTTTCTTCACCTTATCGGAGAGCAATGGAAACGGCTGAATTCATCGCAGATCACCCGGTCATTGTGAAGGAGCTGCATGAAAGAACGATCGGGGATGCCAGGGAGGATTTCTGGCTGAAACAGTATGAAGATCACGATTTTCGCAATCCGGGCGGGGAATCGTTAAATCAAGTGAAGGTGCGGATGAAAACCGCGATCGATTCTATCGTCGGACAGATGGAAGAAGGAGAAACAGCACTCGTGGTTTCTCATGCGACGGCGATCTGTGCATATTTGCTTTCTTACTGTGAAATTGAAGTGAAAGATGCGGAAAACAAAGTAAGAAAAATATCCTTCCATGGAAAAGAAATCCTGAATGGCAGATTTCAGCCGGCAGATGGATTTGAAATCCTTTTTGAAAACGATATTTTTTCGGATATTCGTGTTATGGGGAGAGAAAAATGAAAACATTATATTTGATCGGCGGAACGATGGGCGTTGGCAAGACGACGGTAAGTCAGCAGCTGAAAAAAGATCTGGCGAACAGCGTTTTTCTTGACGGCGACTGGTGCTGGGACGCGATCCGTTTCAGGTGACGGATGAGACGAAAGAGATGGTGATGGACAACATCTGTTATCTGCTGAATAACTTTCTGCATTGCAGCGCTTATGAAAACGTTATTTTCTGCTGGGTGATGCATGAGCAGAGTATTGTTGATGAAATCGTCAGTAAGCTGGACACGGAAGAATGCAGAGTGATTAAAATTTCGCTGATCGTGGATGAAGCAAATTTGCGGAAGCGGTTATTATCCGACATCGCAAATAAGATTCGTACGGAAGAGATTATGGACAAAAGCATTGCACGAATTCAGATGTATCAGGTACTTGATACGGTAAAAATTGATACGAGTAATAAGAGTGTCTGTGAAATTACAGAGGAAATTGCAGCACTTTAAGATCAAAAAACAAGGAGCCAAACCAAAATGACCGAACGAATCATAGACAATGAACTCCGGCTGATCCCATATTACAGGAATGACGAGGCCTCTCTTCCGTGGTATCAGGATCTGGACGTGTGTAGGCAGGTGGACAACCGGGAGAAGCCGTATGATGTGGAGCTGTTGCATCGGATGTATGATTATCTTACCGCGCACGGTGACTGCTATTATATAGAATATAAGGGCGTGCTGGTGGGAGATGTTTCGCTGAGAGAGAATAGTGAAATCGCTGTCGTTGTCTGTAAAGAATACCAGAATCAGCATATTGGAAGACGGTGCGTTCTGGAGATGCTGAAGCTTGCAAGAGAAAAGGGAATGGAGCGGGTAAAAGCCAATATTTATTCTTTTAATGGACAAAGCCAGCGCATGTTCCAGTCGGTCGGATTTGAGAAAACGGCGGAGGAATGGTATGAGTCTAAGCTGTAAGTGATTGCAGAGAAAGAGAGAAGAAATGAACATAAAATACAATCAGCTGTGCATTAGAAATGCCGAAAAGAAAGATTGTGAACAATTAGCCGTCTGGTGGAACGATGGAACCGTCATGGCCCACGCCGGATTTCCAAACGGGCTTGGGACAAGCGCAGCGGAAATTGAAAAACAGATTGCCGACGACAGCGATGAAACAAGACGAAGACTCATCATAGAATACAACGATGTGCGAATCGGCGAAATGAGTTTCTATGTATTCGAAAATCATCGATATGAAATCGGAATCAAAATCTGCGAATCCGATTACCAGGAAAAAGGCATTGGAAGAGTTGTACTGAGCATGCTCATAGAAGAATTGTTCCGCATGGGAGCCAACGTTATTTTTCTTGATACCAACCTCAAAAACACAAGAGCACAGCATGTCTACGAAAAACTCGGCTTCCGCAAAACCGCAGTCCATTACAATTCCTGGAAAAATCAGCTGGGGGAAATGGAATCTTCTGTCGACTATGAGCTGACGGCGGATGAGTTTTGCAATCTGAAATAGAAATTGTAAAATAAATGAGGGACGAGTGTAAAGAAAGTTCGATGGGAGAAAGAAGTATGGTATCTTTGACATTGTCTAAAAAAGAAATGGGTTTTCACTTGGTAAGGTTTATGCCTGACAGGACTTGCTCGTTTCTTTTTTTGCTTTATAAACGATTATAATTTATCCATTGCGGCAGTGTTAATGTAAAAACAGCAAGTCCTCTTGACAATGTGATTAGCCTGAACTAACATGAAGCTATAAGAAACATAAACGGTAGTCTGAGGAGGAATGTGAGATGCTGTTGTTGCAAAACATATTATACTGTCTTCTGTTTATTCTGATGGTAAAGTGTCTGGTAAGAAATGATGGAATGAACTGTTGTTTATTTTTTACCCCAAAGGAATATATAGAAGAAGCCGATAAACGTGGACTGATCGACAAAGATGCGGTCATGAAAAAGGAAAGCAGGTTATGATTCCATTTTGCATCATTTTGTTCGTGGTGCTGATCGCGATCATTTTTGTCTGGAATAAAGTCACCGATTTCAAGACGGCATATCTCCAATCCTACCTCTTCCTTGTGGTGATGAACTGGTTCGACGGAATTATGCTTGACCGGGTGTGGGTTGGACACAGTAAAATATGGGAGATCAAAGGAATGGAAGGGATTCCGTACATAAAACCATGGAAAACCGTGCTGACAAAACGAGGCCTGGCGACGATTCTGTATCTGATCATTGCACTTGTGACAGCTGGGATTGTAGTGCTGGTTGGGAAAATCTGTTAAGAGACAGCATTGAAAAAAAGAGAAGAATATTATATACTACTCATGAGTAGTATTTTTGCGTAAGGGACTTTCGGAATATATAGGAAGTTAAATATCTCTGTTACTGGAGCAAATCAGTAAAACAGAGATATTTTTATGCCGCAGGCGTGCCAAATTTGATTCGAAAAATTTTTGGCATTGAGAACGAAGGGCGGAGACGGTATAATGGAAGCAGAATTTTAACATCAGTAGACAAGAAGTCCCCCGCTTCTAAAGCGGTGGGATGAATTGTTAAAAGAAACATAACAGCAGTGGCGGGCGGAGAGAAATCGGTATCCTCCACTGACATGAGGTAAGTCACAGTCGAACTATTTTCGACATGTCAGACTCCGTGAAAATACCGACTGTGAGGTTCACACAACAGAAAAGGTATAAAACATGAGATATCAGATCAGAAATGCAAAAGTACAGTTTGGCGCGGATACGATTTTAAACAGTGTGAATTCGAAATTCACGATACAGAAAAAATTGCAATTGTCGGTAGAAACGGCTGTGGAAAAACGACGCTGCTGCGGCTGATTGCCGGGGATATTGAGATGAGTAATCTGGACAGCGATGAGACCTGCGGGATTACAATGAGCGGAAAACAGAACATCGGTTTTCTGCGCCAGATTAATTTTACCGATGGAGATGTGCCGGTAAAAGAGGAGCTGGAGAAGGCTTTCTCAGAAGTCTTTGCGTGCGAGGCACGAAAAAAGGAAATCGAAAAGCTGCTCGCCGAGACGGAAGATCACAAAAAGCTGCTGGCGGAGTACGATTTTCTGGAGCGGAGAATCGAGAGTCTGCACGGGTACAGCTGGAAAAAAGATATGGAAACGATGTTCCAGAAATTTGGTTTTGCGCTCGAAGATCTGGAAAAACCGATCGGTGAATTTTCGGGCGGACAGCAGACAAAAATTGCCCTGATTCAGCTCCTCTTACAGCGCCCGGACATCCTGCTTCTGGACGAGCCGACCAACCACCTCGACATCGCTGCAGTGGAGTGGTTGGAAAATTATCTGAAAAGCTACGAAAATGCCGTTATCATTGTATCACATGACCGCATGTTTCTGGACCGCGTGATTGATGTGACGTATGAAATCGAATACGGTGACATCAAACGGTATCCGGGAAATTATTCGGCATTTGTGAAACAAAAAGAAGAAGCACAGATCAAACAGGAAAAAGACTATGAAGCGCAGCAGAAGGAAATCGAGCGTCTGACGGCGTGGATTGAAAAATGGAAAAACACACCGACAAAAGTTGCGGCCACCCGTTCGAAACGAATGGCGATCGAGCACATGGTAAAAATTGAGAAACCGCGGCGGTTTGACACGAGGACATTCCACGCCTTATTCCATCCGGTACGCGAAAGCTATACGGATGTGCTCACGATGAAGAAACTGAAAATCGGATACGATACCGTCCTGAGCGAGGTTTCGGCCGTCATCAAAAAAGCAGAACGGATTGTGATCATCGGAGAAAACGGAAAAGGAAAGTCGACGCTTCTGAAAACCGTTGTGGGCGAAATCAAGGCATTAGGCGGAAGCTATCAGTTTGGAAACCGCGTGGATTTTGCCTACTTCGATCAGCACCAAGCAGTCAACCAGAAATTCGACCCGGAGCAGACGGTGCTCGACTATTTCTGGAGTCTTTATCCGAACCTGCTTCGCAACGATGTCCGAAGCGCACTGGGAGCCTTTCTGTTTTCCGGTGAGGATGTCGAAAAGAAAATGGGGCAGCTCTCCGGCGGTGAAAAAGTGCGGCTGGAGCTCTGCCGGATTTTCTATACGAAACCGAATTTCCTGATCCTGGACGAGCCGACGAATCACATGGATCTGGCGGGAAAAGAAGCGCTGGAAAAAATGCTGACCAGCTACGAGGGAACCGTTCTGTTCGTATCGCACGACCGTTATTTCATCAACCAGGTGGCAACCGGCATTCTGGAGTTCGGCGAGAGCGACGTACAATTTTACGGAATGAATTATGCACAGTATCTCGAAGAAATCAAACGGCAGACACCGGGCAGAGAAACGGGAAATGCGGGAGGAATTGTACGGAAATCAGCCGACGTTCCGACACTGGATGATGTGTTTGACAAAAAGAAATATTATAATCCGGGAAAAATTCTGTCCCGCTTAAAACGGCAGCTCGAAAAATACGAGGAGCAGCTTGCGGAGAGTGAGAGCAGAATGTCAGAACTTCAACTGGAAATGATGGACCCGGAACTTTCCGCAGATTACGAACGGCTGATGGAGCTTCAGACGAAAATAGACGAAGAAAATCAGACACAGGAATCCCTGCTGGAACGCATGATGGAAACGGAACTGGAACTCGAAGAGATGGAAACACAGGACGAATAGAGAGGTGAGTACCATAGAAAAGATAGATCAGTCTAAAAATGGACTATCATGAAAATGAAGTTTTTCTCGTTTTAGGATATTCGGTTTGTTATATTTTGTAAAGTATTCTGCACCCATGACTGGTATGCATTCGTAAGCGGGGCTGAAATCTTTCGGATAAAAAAGTCAAATTTTGTTGACAACCCCGAAGACATTTGATAGTATTTATCAAGTAATGTAATATTCCATGAGGGAGTAGTTAGCACGAATGTGTGATTTGTCAACATTCTGATTATAAGAAAAGAGTATAATCTGGCAAATCTTAAATAATGAGACTCATGTATATCGATGAATCACCGGTGTATCGCATATCGGATGTTCCTTGATATACATGAGTCTTTTTTTGCGGATAATGAGTAAAACCTGCTTCTGTTAACGATACTATTTTGGAATATATGCTTGGAAAACAAAGGAGGAAAACATGGAAAATTTCATCAACAACGCCCCGTTTGCTCTTGTGCTTGTCTGTCTCGTCATCGGTTTTGTCCTGCTGATCAAAGGTGCGGACTTTTTCGTAGAAGGAAGCTCAAGCGCAGCAAAGAGACTGCACGTTCCGTCGATCATCATCGGACTGACCATTGTTGCCATGGGAACATCACTTCCGGAGACCGCGGTCAGTGTATCGGCTTCACTTACCGGCAACAACGAGCTCGCAGTCAGTAATGTCATCGGTTCCAATATCTTTAACCTGATGGTTGTCATCGGTGTCTGTGCCGTACTGACTACCGTAGAAGTCGCAAAGGAAACCATCAAAAGAGACATCCCGCTGTCCCTGATCTGCGCCGGACTTTTAATGGTTTTAGGAATCAGCGGACTCGGCGATAAATCCGGTATGATGCTCGGTCACCTGGACGGCGTGATCTTAATTGGATTCTTTGCAGGTTACATTGTCTACATGGTTCAGATTGCATTAAAGGCAAACCGCGAAGGAAAAAAAGTCGAAATTGAAGGCGGTTCCGACGAGGACATCAAGCTGCTTTCCGTTCCGAAGAGTATCGTGTTCATCGTTGGTGGAGCAGTCGCCATTGCAGTCGGCGGAGATGTGACCGTAGATGCCGCAGCGAGAATCGCGGGCGATCTCGGAATGAGCCAGACTCTGATCGGACTGACCATTGTTTCCATCGGAACTTCCCTTCCGGAACTCGTAACTTCTATCGTTGCTGCCAGAAAGAATGAAGTTGATATGGCACTTGGCAACGCGATCGGTTCCAATATCTTCAACATTCTTATGGTACTTGGCATTGCATCCGCAATCAGCCCGATGGCCATTATTACGGAAAATATAATTGATTTGTGTGTATTGATCGTATTCACGGTATGTGTATGGATTTTTGCAGGAACCAAAAAGAAAATCGGAAGAGTTGAAGGTTTCTGTATGGTCGCATTTTATGCCGCATATGCCATTTATATCATTATAAGATAAGGGGAATGGAAAATGGTGTTATTTCTAAAGGTGTTTCTTACCGAGTTCATCGCAGAGATGGGCGATAAGACGCAGCTCATGCTGATTGCGCTTACTTCGAAGTACAAGCTGAAAGACATTATCCTGGGAACCGCAGCCGCGATTCTGGTACTGAATGGAATGGCGGTTCTCGCCGGCGGCCTCGTCAGCGAATTCATTCCGGACTGGCTGATTAAGACGATTGCAGCACTCGCATTTCTTTACTTCGCAGCATCCACCATTTCCGGTGATGATGACGAGGAAGAGGAAGAAGGCGGCAAATCCAAAATTCGGTTCGCACCGCTCGCCGTTTTCTGTACGTTCTTCGTAGCAGAGCTCGGAGACAAAACACAGCTTACCGCAATCACCTTTGGTGCAAATGAAGGTATGGGATCCGCATTCGTTGTATGGATCGGATGTTCTCTCGGACTGTTCGCAGCGGATATTCTCGGAATGCTGGTCGGCTACCTCTTAAAGAGCAAGACACCGGATGGGCTGCTGAATACACTGGCGTTTGTCATCTTTTCAATTTTCGGTGTATACACACTTTACCAGGGACTGAAACTGATCAGCGCAAGCGTCTGTCCACTGCCGGTATGGCCGGTACTGATCGCTGCAACGGCTGTTTTTGTTGTTGCATGTGTCTGTCTTTTTGTGAAAAGAGAGAAGAAAAAAGCAAAATAAAAACTGCGCACCGCATACTCATGATTTTGATGAGAAATGCGGCGCGTATTTTTATGCGGCAAAATGAAGTTTACCATTGAAGCATTTATAGGGTATAATATTTTGTAACTATTCAGAGTCCCATCTCGCCATATGAAATTCCAGAAAAATAGCTCATTCATGTAAACATGATTCGCGATTTTTCTTCCATTTCGCATGGCTCTGAATAGTTACAATATTTTCAAATCATTATTTACGAGGATGAAGGATAATAACATGTCTGATTTTAGTATCAACGAAATGCAGGAAATGCAGAAAGCGGGAAAAATGCGGACTGAAAAACAGAAGACCGGAATTGTATGGGATTCTCACAGGAGGACGAAAGTGAAAAACCGGAAGCTGCGTGGGGAAATCCTGTCCTTGT
>ENA-OQCP01000045-OQCP01000045.1-human-gut-metagenome-genome-assembly--contig:-NODE-45-length-44035-cov-2.736244_pt1 | contig 44035 bp, 50 predicted proteins | sample MGYA00242760_ERZ504583 | MGnify/ENA primary metagenome ERZ504583 (study PRJEB26092, sample SAMD00036308) | human gut metagenome | host: Homo sapiens | study: EMG produced TPA metagenomics assembly of...
GATAGTCTTCAATATCAGAACGTTTTCCGTATCCATTCTCAGAAATAACCATAATAGTTTCTTCCTGCGGATTTTTAATACAGATCATGCCAATTACTTCATCTGTACCGTCTTCATCGAGTGTAATACCACGAACTCCGGTTGCTGTACGTCCCATCTCGCGAACTGCACTTTCATGGAAACGAATAGCACGTCCGTTACGATTAGCAATGACAATCTCATTGTTTCCATTAGTCATACGTACTTCAATTACGCGGTCATCTTCGCGAATTGTTATAGCATTTACACCATTCTGACGCGGACGAGAATACTGTTCAAGCAATGTTTTCTTGATTACTCCATTCTTTGTGCAGAACAATACATAATGACTATTGATAAATTCTGTATCATTCAGATTCTTAACACGCAGATATGCAGTAACAACATCATCAGAATCAATATTCAGCAGATTTTGTATAGCCCGACCTTTCGATGTCTTGTTTCCTTCAGGTATTTCATATACTTTCAGCCAGTAGCACTTACCTTTCTGAGTAAAGAACATCATGGTATTATGCATGGTTGCAGGATAAATATGCTCTACAAAGTCTGCATCGCGGGTTTCGGTACCTTTGGAGCCTACCCCACCACGGTTTTGCGCACGGAATTCGCTCAGCGGTGTGCGTTTGATGTATCCCATGTGCGAGATGGTGATAATCATTTCATCATCTGCATAGAAGTCTTCCGGATTGAATTCTTCTGATGAATAGACAATTTCCGAGCGACGTTCGTCACCATACTTCTCTTTTACTTCAATCAGTTCATCTTTAATGACTTTGCGGCAGAGTTCGTCATTGACAAGGATTTCTTCCAAATAAGCAATCTGCTTCTGAATTTCCTCATATTCGGCGTGCAGCTGGTCTTGCATCAATCCTGTGAGCTGGCGCAAACGCATTTCAACAATAGCACGTGACTGAATTTCAGTGAGTTGGAAGCGCTCCATCAAACCTGATATAGCATCATTCGGTGTTTTAGCAGCACGGATAATCTTGATTACTTCGTCGATATTATCAGATGCAATGATTAATCCTTCCAGAATATGTGCACGTTCTTTGGCCTTGCGCAAATCATACTGAGTACGGCGGATGACTACGTCGTGTCTGTGCTCAACGAAGTATTTTATCAAATCCTTCAGATTCAGCAGACGTGGACGGCCATGTACCAATGCAACATTGTTCACACCAAAAGATGTCTGCAGCATTGTCATCTTGTAGAGCTTGTTGAGTACAACACTGGCATTTGCATCACGTTTTACATCAATAACGATACGCATACCTTCACGGTCGGATTCGTCATTAGCATTGGCAATACCTTCAATTTTCTTTTCGTTGGCCAAATCGGCTATATTCTTAATCAATTCAGCTTTGTTGACACCATAGGGAATTTCTGTCACAACGATTTTATCGTGCGTCGAACCAGTCTCAATTTCGGCTCTAGCACGCATTATGACACGTCCGCGTCCCGTGAGATAGGCTTCGCGAACACCGCTCATACCGTATATATAGCCTCCGGTCGGGAAGTCGGGAGCTTTGACATACGTCATCAGCTCTTCTATATCGATGTCATTGTTTTCGATGTATGCAATACAAGCATCAATAACCTCAGATAGATTATGGGTCGGCATATTGGTAGCCATACCTACAGCGATACCAGATGCACCATTTACCAAAAGATTCGGAATACGGGCCGGCATGACGGTAGGCTCTTGCAAAGAGTCATCGAAATTGTTCTGCATGTCAACAGTCTCTTTCTCAAGGTCTGTCATCATGTCTTCACCAATTTTTCGCAAACGACACTCTGTATAACGCATGGCAGCAGCGCTGTCACCGTCTACTGAACCGTAGTTACCTTGTCCGTCTACCAACATGTAACGCATTGCCCAAGGCTGAGCCATACGTACAAGAGCTCCGTAAACGGACGAGTCGCCATGAGGGTGATATTTACCTAATACTTCACCTACAACTCTGGCTGATTTTTTATAAGGTTTGTCGGAGGTATTTCCTAATCCCATCATTCCGAAAAGAATTCTTCGGTGAACGGGTTTAAAACCATCTCTAACATCCGGAAGGGCACGTGAAACAATGACCGACATAGAGTAGTCAATGTACGATGACTTCATTTCCTCCTCGATGTTAATCTTTATAATTCTGTCTTGTTCAAGCATTTAAAAAGATTATTAATTATACATTTTCGGGTTTGTGAAAAACCACGCTAAAGTACTGCTTTTTTACGATATACAAAAGTTTTCCTCCATAAACTTTGTTGCCTGCAGCATAAATATGGAAGTACTCCCTCCCTTCCTCTCCAAATTGCTATTAATATATAAGGTATAGAATGGAAAAACAGATTTGAAATTTATGGCACGAGATTTGTATACTATTAAATCAGTTAAATATGATACGCTGAATTAATAAATGCGTATCTTTGTCGTGGATAACCTTTTTAATTGAGGAGAATTATAAAATATGAACAATCAATTTTCACAAAGAGTTTCAGACATAATTACTTATAGCAAGGAAGAAGCCAATCGATTGAGGAATCGCTATATTGGTCCGGAACACCTTCTGCTCGGCATGCTGCGTGATGGCGGAGGGAAAGCTATTGAAATATTGTTGAAACTTGATATAGATTTAAAACGAGTAAAAAGTCGTCTGGAGGGTTTCCTGAAGGATGCCGAGGACGATACTCTCTTGCCGGACGCTGAAGTGCCCTTGTCCCCGATGACGGCTAAGATATTGAAGATGTGTATGCTTGAAGCGCGTTTGCTGAAAAGTGCAACTGCCGATACGGAACATGTATTGCTGGCTATCTTGAAAGATGGCGACAATCTTGCTGCAACTGTTTTGGAAGAACACCGGGTGGATTATCAACTGTATTTGAACAGCTTTCGATGAAATCGACCAATCCGAATGCGGGAATGGGATTTACTGAGGATGATGAAGAGGATGAAGAAGACATGAGTATGTCCCGCTCTTCCCGTACTGGGGGGGGCTGGTTCGCTTCGGCTGCACAGACTGCATCCAGAAAGCCGTCCAATGATACCCCCGTGCTGGACAATTTCGGCGTAGACATGACCCGTGCTGCCGAAGAAGGCAAGCTGGACCCAGTTGTGGGTCGCGAACGCGAGATTGAACGTCTGGCGCAAATCTTGAGCCGCCGCAAGAAGAACAATCCGGTGCTTATCGGTGAACCAGGAGTCGGAAAATCTGCCATCGTAGAGGGTTTGGCATTGCGTATTGTGCAAAAGAAGTTTCGCGCATTTTGTTTGAAAAGCGCGTGGTGATGCTTGATATGGCCTCTGTGGTGGCGGGAACAAAATACCGTGGTCAGTTTGAGGAACGTATCCGCTCTATTATCAACGAGTTGCAGAAAAATCCGAATGTCATCCTTTTCATCGATGAATCCATACGATTGTAGGCGCTGGTGCTGCTGCCGGTTCCATGGATGCTGCCAATATGCTGAAACCGGCTTTAGCGCGTGGTGAAATCCAGTGTATTGGAGCTACCACTCTCGATGAATACAGAAAGAATATCGAGAAAGACGGTGCTTTAGAGCGTCGTTTCCAAAAGGTGATTGTAGAGCCTACCACAGCTGAAGAAACGCTTCAGATATTGAAGAATATCAAGGAGAAGTATGAAGACCATCATAACGTGAGCTACACGGATGAAGCCCTGGAAGCATGTGTCAAGTTGTCAGCACGCTATATAACCGACCGCAACTTCCCGGATAAAGCTATTGATGCTTTGGACGAGGCGGGTTCGCGTGTGCATTTGACGAATATTAATGTTCCGAAAGAAATTGAGGAGCAGGAAAAGCTGATTGAAGAGGCACGTAGCCTGAAGGCTGAAGCTGTAAAGTCACAGAATTTTGAGCTGGCTGCCAGCTACCGCGACCGTGAGAAGGAACTTTCTGTCCGCTTGGAGGAGATGAAGGTTGAGTGGGAAGCCCGTTTGAAGGATGACCGCCAAACGGTAGGTGAAGAGGAAATAGCCAATGTTATTTCGATGATGTCCGGTGTACCCGTACAGCGCATGGCGCAGGCAGAAGGACTTAAACTGGCCGGAATGAAGGAAGAACTACAGGCGAAGGTGATAGCTCAAGATGCTGCGATAGAGAAACTTACCAAAGCAATCTTGCGTAGCCGTGTAGGGTTGAAAGACCCGAACCATCCCATTGGAACCTTTATGTTCCTTGGCCCTACTGGTGTGGGTAAGACACATTTGGCAAAGCAATTGGCAAAATATATGTTTGGCTCTGCCGATGCCTTGATACGTATCGATATGAGCGAGTATATGGAGAAATACACCGTATCTCGTATGATTGGTGCCGCTCCGGGATATGTGGGCTATGAGGAAGGCGGCCAGTTGACCGAAAAGGTTCGTCGCAAGCCGTATTCCATTGTCTTGTTGGATGAAATTGAGAAAGCCCATCCGGACGTATTCAACATCTTGCTCCAGGTACTGGATGAAGGCCGTTTGACTGACAATTATGGCAGAACCATTGATTTCAAGAATACGGTTATCATTATGACCTCCAATATCGGTACGCGGCAGTTGAAGGAGTTTGGCCGTGGCGTAGGTTTTGCGGCGCAAAACGCACGGATGACAATGAACATTCGCGCAGCGTGATACAAAAGGCTCTGAACAAGACCTTTGCTCCTGAATTTTTGAATCGTTTGGATGAAATCATTACTTTCGACCAGCTCTCCTTGGAGGCCATCACAAAGATTGTGGACATTGAGCTGAAAGGCTTGTACGAACGGGTTGAAGCAATTGGTTACAAGCTGGTTGTGGAGGATGATGCAAAGACATTCCTTGCTTCGAAAGGGTACGATGTACAGTTTGGTGCGCGTCCATTGAAGCGTGCTATTCAGAACCACTTGGAGGATGGACTTTCCGAGCTGATAGTGGCGGCGGAGTTACAGCCGGGTGATACGGTAAACGTATCAGTAGACAAAGAAAAAGACGAGCTGAGCATCAAGAAGGCATAAGCTGTTCTTTATAAAAACCGTCAAAATGTCAGTCCTTATGGGCTGGCATTTTTTGTGCTATATCTGCCGGAATAATTAAAAATATAAATCTAAAAAATATAAATGTAGTATGCAAAAAGGTAATATTGGGGTAACTACTGAGAATATCTTCCCCGTCATTAAAAAGTTCTTGTATAGTGATCATGAAATTTTTCTCCGTGAGTTGGTTTCTAATGCGGTTGATGCTACACAGAAGCTGAAAACACTCTCCTCTATCGGTGAGTTCAAGGGTGAAGTTGGCGATTTAACCGTACATGTTTCGCTGGGAAAAGATACCATTACAGTGTCCGACCATGGTATCGGGCTTACGGCTGAAGAAATAGACAAGTATATTAACCAGATAGCTTTCTCTGGCGCCAATGACTTCCTTGAGAAATATAAAAACGATGCTAATGCCATCATCGGTCATTTTGGATTGGGGTTCTATTCGGCTTTTATGGTTGCCAAGAAAGTCGAAATCATCACTAAATCCTATCGGGAAGGTGCCCAGGCTGTAAAGTGGACCTGCGATGCAGTCCGGAGTTTACGATTGAAGACACTGATAAGGCAGAACGTGTACGGATATCGTTCTTTACATAGACGATGACTGCAAGGAGTTCCTTGAAGAAGCACGCATCTCCTCTTTGTTGAAGAAGTATTGCAGCTTCCTCCCCATCCCGGTTGCATTCGGCAAGAAGAAGAGTGGAAAGACGGCAAGCAGGTTGAACTGCCGAGGATAATATCATCAATGACTCCAACCCGTTGTGGACGCTGAAACCCAGCGAATTGAAAGATGAAGATTACAAGAAGTTCTACCGTGACCTTTATCCCATGTCCGACGAACCTTTGTTCTGGATTCATCTGAACGTGGATTATCCGTTCCACCTTACCGGTATTCTGTACTTCCCCAAAGTGAAGAGCAACATCGAGTTGAACAAGAATAAGATTCAGCTCTACTGCAACCAGGTATATGTGACGGATTCGGTGGAAGGTATTGTTCCCGACTTCTTGACCCTGCTGCATGGTGTGCTCGATTCACCGGACATTCCATTGAACGTTTCCCGTTCTTATTTGCAGAGCGATGCCAACGTGAAGAAAATTTCTACATATATCACGAAAAAGGTGTCAGACCGTTTGCAGTCCATCTTCAAGAACGACCGTAAGCAATTTGAGGAAAAGTGGAATGACTTGAAAATCTTCATCAACTACGGAATGCTTACGCAGGAAGATTTCTATGATAGAGCCAAGGACTTTGCCCTTTTCACCGATACAGACAGCAAATATTATACTTTCGAGGAGTATAAGACGTTGATTAAGGATAGCCAGACGGATAAGGATGGAAATCTGATTTATCTGTATGCCAACAATAAAGATGAGCAATACAGCTACATAGAGGCCGCTACGAATAAAGGATACAATGTGCTGTTGATGGATGGACAGCTGGACATTGCGGTGGTGAGCATGTTGGAACAGAAGTTCGAAAAGGTTCGCTTCACTCGTGTAGACAGCGATATTATTGATAATCTGATTGTCAAGGAAGACAAGAAGAACGAAGCGTTGGAAGCCGGCAAGCAGGAGGTTCTTTCTTCCATCTTCAAGAGCCAGTTGCCCAAGATGGATAAGACGGAGTTCAACATCACGGCGCAGGCTTTGGGCGAAAACGCCACTCCTATCATGATAACTCAGAGCGAGTACATGCGCCGTATGAAGGAAATGGCGAATATCCAGGCTGGAATGAGCTTCTATGCGAAATGCCGGATATGTTTAACCTGGTATTGAATTCAGACCATAAGCTGGTAAAAGAAGTTCTGGCAGATGAAGATAAGGAATGTGCTGCTGCCGTTGCTCCGGTTCAGGCAGAGATGGATGAAGTGAACAAGCAGCGTACTGACTTGAAAAAGAAGCAGGAAGGCAAGAAAGATGAGGATATACCGACTGCCGAAAAGGATAAAGTGAATGAGCTGGATAAGAAGTGGGACGAACTGAAAACACAGAAAGAAGGCATCTTCGCCGATTATGCTGCCAAGAATAAGGTTGTCCGTCAACTGATAGATTTGGCACTGCTGCAGAATGGTATGTTGAAAGGTGAAGCTTTGAACAACTTTGTCAAGAGAAGCATTGACCTGATAAAATAAGCCCCTTTAAATTTGCATTTAATATATGCAAGGGTATTGTGATTCTTCGGAGTCGCAATACCTTTCTTTTATTCATTTTCACCAATTAGGGTGTGATTTTCTTCGTTGAATACGGCATTTTTAGAAACTATTGTTTATATTTGGGGCAATGAACATTTATCTTACTCGGAATAGCATAGTTATGAAAAGAGTTTTATTGTTTTTTTCGTTTCTTCTATGTGGCTTTATTTTACAAGCTCAGAAAGTGGGGCTTGTACTGAGTGGCGGTGGAGCAAAAGGCATGACTCATATAGGCATTATCCGGCTTTGGAAGAGAATAATCATCCCCATTGATTATATAACCGGAACCTCTATGGGAGCTATCATCGGTTCTCTGTATGCTATGGGGTATTCCCCGGACGATATGGAGGCGCTGTTGCGCTCTCCCGACTTTAAGCGTTGGTATTCGGGTAAAGTGGAGCCCAAATACGAGTATTATTTTAAGAAGAATCGTCCTTCACCGGAATTTTTCAATATCCGTTTTGCTTTTAGGGACTCGCTGCATATAAAGCCCCAGATACTTCCCACAAGCATGGTTAACCCCATACAGATGAACCTGGTATTTGTGGAATTGTTTGCACGTGCTACGGCTGCATGTGGCGGTAATTTCAACAAACTGTTTGTTCCTTTTCGCTGTATAGCATCCGATGTGTACAATAAAAAGCCATTGGTATTGAGTAAAGGGGATTTGGGAGATGCGGTACGTGCTTCCATGAGCTTTCCATTTGTCTTCAAACCGATAGAAATAGACAGTACGCTTGCTTATGATGGCGGCATTTACAATAATTTCCCTACGGATGTGATGCGGGAGGATTTTCATCCGGATGTCATTATTGGCAGTGTGGTAGCGGCCAATCCCGGTAAGCCGAAGGAGAATGACCTGATGAGCCAATTGGAGAATATGATTATGCAGAAGACCGATTACTCCATTCCGGACTCGTTGGGCATAGTCATGACCTTCAAATATGATGATGTCAACTTGCTGGATTTTGACCGTCTGCAGGAATTGCACGATATAGGCTACAATCGTACCCTTAATATGATGGATTCCATCAAAAGCCGTGTTCATCGTAGGGTGAATGCTGATAATGTGCGTTTGAGGCGTCTTGTCTTCCGGAGTAACCTGCCTCAATTCCGTTTTCGGGATATCATTATTGAAGGGGCGAATGCCCAACAGCAAGCCTACATCAAAAAAGAGTTCCATGATGAAGAGCATGAAGTCTTTACTTATGAAGACTTGAAGCGTGGGTATTTTCGTTTGCTGGCAGATAATATGATTTCGGAAATAGTTCCTCATGCTGTGTATGATTCGGAATCCGATTTGTATGAGCTGCATTTGAAGGTGAAGATGGAGGATAATTTTTCCGTGCGTCTGGGGGGCAGTGTCTCTACCACGAGCTCAAATCAAATCTATTTGGGAATAGGATATCAGAACTTGAATTATTATTCCAAGGAAATCACTTTTGACGGTCAGTTGGGTAAGATTTATAATAATGCCCAGTTGATGGGTAAGATTGATTTGCCTACCCACATATCTACGTCCTTTCGTTTTATTGCTTCAATCAGTACCTTCGATTACTACAAGAAGGACAAGCTGTTTTCCAGGAATGACAAACCTTCATTCAATTCAAAGGACGAACGTTTTGTGAAGTTGATGGTTGCCTTGCCGTTTTTGGCCAATAAGCGTGCGGAGTTCAGTCTGGGATATGGCCAACTGGAAGATAACTACTTTCAATCCAGCGTAATAGATTTCGATAAGGACCGTTCGGACAGAAGTACCTACAAACTTTTGGGAGGTTCCATCGGTTTCTATGGGAGTACCCTGAATACGCGGCAATACGCGACAAAAGGCTATCTGGAGAAACTGATAGCCCAGGTATTTACCGGGAGGGAAAGATTTGAACCGGGGAATCCGCAAGAAGGGTACAGTCCTTCTCCGCAAGAGCGGCAATCATGGTTACAAATCTCTTATATGAAAGAGGCATATCACACTATGGGGCCGAAATTCACCCTGGGATGGATGGCAGAAAGCACTATATTCATCGAAGAATTTCTCTGAGAATTATACGGCAACCATGATGCAGGCAGGAGAATTTGCACCGACTCCGCATAGTAAACTGATGTACAATGAAGCTTTTCGTGCCAACCAGTATGTGGCTGCCGGTATCAAACCCATATATGTTTTGAACGACATGTTCCAGTTCCGGACAGAATTTTATGGCTTTACACCGATTTTTCCGATAAAAAAGAATGCATTGAATAAAGCATATTATGGAAAAGCATTCTCCCGCTTTGAGTATATGGGAGAAGTTTCTGTTATTTGTCATTTGCCCTTCGGAGCCATCTCTGCTTATGTAAATCATTATAGCTCACCGAGAAGGGAGTGGAATGTGGGGATGACCATCGGCTGGCAGTTGTTTAATTATCGCTTTGTCGAATAAATTTCTTCAAAAAAAGTTTGTATATCGTTTGCTAATTCGGAAAAAGTACGTATCTTTGCACCCGTTAAACAAAGAGGCCGCGTAGCTCAACTGAATAGAGTAGCTGACTACGGATCAGCGGTTACAGGTTTGAATCCTGTCGCGGTCACAAGTTTTCATAATTTTTTAAGGGTCGCGTAGCTCAACTGAATAGAGTAGCTGACTACGGATCAGCCGGTTACAGGTTTGAATCCTGTCGCGATCACAAAGAATCTCCGCAAGTTTTCTTGCGGAGATTCTTTGTTTTTACAGCTATGGGATATAGTTGATGTTCTCGGGTCAACGTAACAATCTGAGGTATTTTATATTTAAGCATATAATTTAGCAAGTCTATATAAGAAAAAAGCTCTATCTCTTACTCCTCTGAACTGTGCTCTTTTAGCATTGAATGACTCTGCTGCGGCATTGGTTGCCCTCCTTTCAAAAAAATTGATTATATTCAGATAATGTGTTTGTATAGAACGTGCGACCCTTCCAAAGGTGAGGAACCCTGATTTATCTACTTCATCATACCACCTTGCCAGCCTTGTCAAAGCAATATCCTTAAACTTACACTGATGATAGATTAAGCCTAACCGCATAGACAGATAATATCCTTTCTTTATATCGGGATATTCCTTGAAAAGAATTTCAGCTCGTATTCTTTGAGACTGAGTCCATAAGGATTCCTTCTTGTAAAGCAGATAAATGCTTCTCGCTAACAACTGCTTTCTTGTATCTCCATTAGCGAAAACAGGTGCATGATACATCTTTCCACAGGCCTTTGCATAAGCAATCTGAGTGGACTCTTCATCCAAAGCCTCCCAGCGAGCTTTTACACGCATCTCCTGCACCGCTTCATAAGCTAACTTCTGTACGTGAAAGCGATCGGTAACACGTTTGGCCGCAGGAAAGCAGATGCGTGCAATCTGCTCCATGTTAGGAGCCATATCCAAAGTAATCTCGCGCACTTGGTAACGGCGGCGACGGGATAGCTTAAGCAGGACAGAAGTGACCGTATGAACGTCCGTACCTTTAATGATAGCAATCATACTACCTTTACCACCGTGAGCTTCTTTATTGATCAGTACAGTATAGAGTTCTCCACGCGAGAGGGCTACCTCATCAATACAGATATAAGCACCGATATTCTTTTCGAATAGTAGCCAATCCTCTGCATGAACAAGTTGGTCCCAATGGAGATAACCACTTAGATGGTTACGGTATTGACGCTCCAATAAATCTCCGTCAACTCCATATAAAACACCTAAGAGCTTGCAACTGATCGGATAGCTATCAATATAGTTCTTTTAAAAAAGACGCAAAATCTTGCGTCATACGAGTACCTTCAGCCACCATACGCCAGTTACGAGAGATATACTCATTATGCTTCTTTAAGATCCAGCGACGACGACGAATATTAAGGAAGACCTTCTTGCCACGAAGAGGAAAATCCTGAACAATAACAGGATCATAAAAGCCTTTACTCTCAGTATCCTGATCTGTATACTTCTCAGGAACGATATTTTTTTCCTCAAGTAGATCACAACTTCATTTACGCTTTCCTTCACATCAACAAGAGCAAAGTACTCTAAAGTGCCTTCAGGAAGAAGAAGGCGATAACCGTTTAACTCCATAAGCTATGAATTTGGAGACAAAGATAATAATTTATAAATTTACCCCTCAGGTTTTTACATTGACCCCGAAAGGAATAAGTATGTCGGACCGTAGTTTGAACGGTTTTCTCAATAACTTCAAGAACGATGAGGACGAGCCTTGCTTCAGACCGACTCTGCGCCTGACGGTGGGATTCAGGTATACGCTGAAATGACAAATGCCATTTTAGTAAAGACAAGAGGTAAAATAGTATCTTTGTCGCAATAACAGACACGTTTTATGGTAAAGTATTTATTAGTAGAAGATGAGCGCTTCGCCTACGAAGAGCTGAAGCGTATGATGCAACGGCTGCGCCCTTCCTGGCAGTTGGCGGGCTGGGCAGAGAGCGTGGAGCAGGCTGTACTGCTCTTGCGTCAGGGCAGCCTGGACTTGATGATTGTAGATATCCGCTTGTCCGACGGGTTGAGCTTTGAGATATTCGAGCAGTGTCCCGTCGATTTGCCCGTTATCTTCACCACCGCCTACGACGAATATGCCATCAAGGCTTTCAAGGTAAACAGCATCGACTATCTGCTGAAACCCATTGAAGAAAGCGACCTAGAAGCAGCCTTGTGCAAGTTCGAGCGCAACAGTGCCCTCCGTTCTGCGGCTCCCGAATATCGGCAACTGGAACTCGGCTACTTGGCAGCCAACAAGAAGAACCGTTTTCTGGTGCAGGTGGGCGATACCTTCCGCTACGTAGAAACTCCGGATGTCGCTTTCTTTTATAGTGAGGACAAGCTGACTTATCTGCACCTCTTCTCCGGGAAACGGTATATCATCAGCTACTCGCTGGACCAGTTGGAGGGAATGCTGGATAGGGATGTTTTCTTTAGGGTTTCAAGGAGCTGCATATCCAACATTAGGTCCATCCGGAAGAGTTCCAGGTACTTCGGCAGTCGCTTGAAGCTTTACTTCGAGCCAGAGTGCCCGCACGAGGTATTGGTGAGCCGCAGTCGCGTGGCCGATTTCTTGAAATGGGTGGACGGAGTGGTATGAGTTATAAGTTATGAGGCATAAGAGATACATATTCCTTTTTATACTGACGGTTTCCGTCTCGTTGCTTGTCATAGGGTGCGTTTATAACGTCATCAGCGGTAAGCCGTGGTATGCGAATATCATGGTGCAGTTCTTTCTGAATCTTCCTTTGTGCATAGGGCTGGGGTTCATCGACTTGGGGTTATCAACTTGATATATAAAAGACTGAAACAGCGCAACAATGCGGTGAGGATTCTGGTGGATATCGTGTTGACCACTGCACTGGCTGTTCTGTTGACGTACATCTTGAACTTCCTGCTGATGGGCGGGCATGGAAATTTCTGGCATATCTTGAGAAGCTCCCTGCCGGTAGTGCCGTGGAACTGGATTATCGTTCTGCAGATAGAGATATTCTTCTATAGCTTGCAACGTTCGGAGATGGAGAAGCAGATGGCTGTCATCGAGAAGGAGAAGGCGCTGTATCAGTCGAAGTGCTGAAAAACCAGATTAATCCCCATTTCTTATTCAATAGTCTGAATGTCCTTGCCTCCCTTGCTTATCAGGATACCGAAAAGACGAACCGGTTTGCCAAGAAGCTGTCTACGGTGTACCGTTATCTGCTCACTACGCATGGCAGAGCTACGGTGACCGTGCAGGAAGAACTGTCGTTCGTAGAGTCGTATTTATACCTGGAGCATATCCGCTTTGGCGATGCGCTGCATGTGGAGATAGAAGATGATTTGCGGAATCATCATTGTCTCGTCATTCCTGCCAGCATACAGATGCTTGTGGAGAATGCCTTGAAGCATAATATCAGTACAAAGAAGTCGCCGCTGATAGTCCATATATCCATAGGAAACGAAGGGATTACGGTACGCAACAATCTTCAGTTGCGCAACTATGTGGCCAGTAATAGAGCGGGATTGAAGAACCTGCAACGGCAGTATGCCCTATACGGCACGCTGGTGGAGATTCTTAAGGACGAAAAGGAGTTTGTGGTGAAACTTCCCTTTGTGTGCGAAGACGTGAACCGTCTCAGCACAATATAGTCCTCTTCCCGAAGAAGAATCTGGAAACGTGCATCTTGTCCATAGCCCACGCCATACCCATGCAGCCGCTAAGAGTGAAGGCGGTGGCAGTGACAAGGAACAGCATCCCCGTAGGGTCGAAGGCGAACACGGGCAGAAACGCCTTGGACAGAATGGTGAAAATGGGTGAGAAAAGGAGTATGACCAGCGTATTGCGCCCTATAAAGAAGGAAAGCCGTTTGGCTTGTACCGGCAGATAGCCGTAGGCTGCCAACAGCAGGCTGATGGAAAGCCAGGTGATGGCGACTCCTGCCAGAGTACCCCTATCCAGATTGGCGGGAAAACAGCATAGTATTACGAATGGAACAATGGCGAAGGTTGTGGCGCGAAAGACTTGTGTAAAACGAAGCCGCTTTGGCTCACTGTCATGCGATAAGGAAATAGAGGGCATTGGAGAAGTTCATCAATCCTCCCCAATGGGAAAGGGCAAACAGGCAGACACCGGTCACAACCAGCCGGGAGACAACCGACAGCCTTACATAGCGGAATGTGATATAATAGATGAGGCTGCACAGAATCAGTGTATGCAAATACCAGTAAGGCCCCATCGGATGGAGGAATATCTTGTCGAGCAATACGGTAGGAGTAATGGCATCTACACTTTCGCGTACGGGCAGGAAATGAGACATCACCGTATAGGCCGCCTCCATGCAGGCATACGGAATGAAAATCCATAGAAACTTGCGGAGAAAGCTTCGGGCATCCTTCCGGTTATTGGCCAGATAGCCCGAAATAATCAGGAAAGCGGACATGTGGAACGTATAGACGATTTGTTTCGCATACGGATACTTGTCGCCTATATATACAAGGTGGAAGATAATCATCAGGGTGATGAAGATGCATTTCAGATAATCTATCTCTTTGACACGGCTTTCCATATAGGGTAGTTTTCTGCGTATTGTTATTGATGGCACAAATATATATACTTCCGTAAACTTATTTATATTTTGCAAAGGGATTAAGCTTATTTTCTCTTTTACCGATTGCTTTTATGTATGGAAAATGTATATTTGTGCATGAATCATTAACTTAATGTAAAACAGACTATGATAACAAGCCAATTACTTCACCCGGCCAGTATTGTGGTAGTGGGGGCATCCAACAATGTACACAAACCCGGAGGGGCTATCCTGAAAAATCTGCTTAGCGGCGGATATACCGGTGAGCTTCGTGCCGTGAATCCGAAAGAGACTGAAGTGCAGGGTGTTGCTGCCTTTGCGGATGTGAAGGACATTCCCGATACGGACCTTGCCATCCTTGCCATACCTGCCGCGCTTTGTCCCGATGCGGTGGAGATGCTTGCTGCGGAGAAGCAGGTGAAGGCGTTCATTATCCTTTCTGCCGGTTTTGGTGAGGAGACCCATGAGGGTGCTGTGCTGGAAGATCGCATACTGGAAACGGTGAACCGGTATGGAGCCTCTCTGATAGGCCCCAACTGTATCGGTTTTATGAACTCGTGGCATCACAGTGTATTCAGCCAGCCCATCCCGCAACTGCATCCGCAAGGGGTGGACCTGATTTCCAGCTCCGGTGCCACAGCGGTGTTCATATTGGAGAGCGCCGTGACCAAGGGATTGCAATTCAACTCTGTATGGTCTGTGGGCAATGCCAAGCAAATCGGCGTGGAGGATGTGTTGCAATACATGGACGAACACTTCAATCCGGAAGCGGATTCCAGAATAAAACTTCTTTATATAGAGAGTATCGGTGACCCCGACCGTCTGCTGTTTCATGCATCCTCGCTCATCAAGAAGGGCTGCAAGATTGCGGCCATCAAGGCGGGCAGTAGCGAAAGCGGCAGCCGGGCGGCGAGTTCGCATACGGGGGCCATTGCCAGTAGCGATTCGGCGGTAGAGGCCTTGTTCCGTAAGGCGGGTATTGTGCGTTGCTATTCGCGCGAGGAGCTGACGACCGTAGGTGTATCTTCACACTGCCGGAACTGAAAGGGAAAAACTTCGCCATCATTACCCATGCCGGCGGTCCGGGAGTGATGCTGACCGATGCATTGAGTAAGGGTGGACTGAATGTTCCGAAACTGGAAGGACCGGTGGCGGAGGAACTTAAGGGTAAGCTTTTCCCCGGTGCGGCTGTGGGGAATCCCATTGATATTCTGGCTACGGGTACGCCGGAACATCTGCGCCTCTGTCTGGAGTATTGTGAGGAGAAGTTTGACAATATTGATGCTGTAATGGCTATTTTCGGCACTCCGGGCTGGTGACCATGTTTGAAATGTATGATGTGCTGCACGAGAAGATGCTGCATTGCAAGAAGCCGATTTTTCCGATTCTTCCTTCCATCAATACGGCGGGAGCCGAGGTTGCCGCTTTCCTGGCAAAGGGCCATGTGAACTTTGCCGATGAGGTGACTCTCGCACGGCACTTTCGCGGATAATGAATGCCCCGCGGCCTGCCAATAATGAAATCGAGCTCTTTGGAGTGGATGTTCCCCGTATCCGCCGGATTATAGATTCCATTCCTGCGGACGGTTATATCGCACCGCACTATGTGCAGGCATTGCTCCGCTCTGCAGGTATTCCTATTGTGGAGGAGTTTGTTTCGGACAACAAGGAAGAAGTGCTTGCCTTTGCGCGTCGCACGGGGTTCCCGGTGGTGGCAAAGGTGGTGGGGCCGGTGCATAAGTCGGATGTGGGCGGTGTTGTGCTCAATATCAAGAGTGAACAGCATTTGGCATTGGAATTCGACCGTATGATGCAGATTCCCGAAGCTAGTGCTATCATGGTGCAGCCGATGTTGAAAGGGACGGAATTGTTTATCGGTGCCAAATATGAAGAGAAGTTCGGACATGTGGTACTCTGCGGCCTGGGCGGTATTTTTGTGGAGGTGCTGAAGGATATATCTTCCGGTCTTGCACCGTTGTCCTACGAGGAGGCTTACTCCATGATTCACTCGTTGCGTGCCTATAAGATTATCAAAGGTACGCGTGGGCAGAAGGGAGTGAATGAAGATAAATTTGCCGAAATTATTGTACGGCTTTCCACCTTGCTGCGCTTTGCAACGGAAATCAAGGAGATGGATATCAATCCATTGTTGGCGACTGAAAAGCAGGTGATAGCGGTGGATGCGCGCATTCGGATAGAGAAATAAGGGTTAGAGATTAGGGATTAGGGATTAAAGGGGCTGGCTGTTAATCGCTCACCGCTAATCCCTTTTTTATCCTGCCCAGTCCTCCCTATCCAGATTTCTATATCCGATAGCTTCCGCCAAGTGTGCCGGCTGTATCAATTCGCAGCTTCCAGGTCGGCATGGTGCGTGATACTTTCAATATACGGTCGTAGGCGCGGGCCGAAAGGTTCAGTCGGTTCATGGCAGTTTTGAGCATGGCAAGTCCTTTGTCATCCGGACGGGCGTGGCGAGCAAGCAGTTTACTGTTCATCTGGGCATTACAATATATGCGGGAATGTCTGCATACCTTGCTTCTTGAATTTGTCGGGCACGTATCACACGCTCGCGTATGGTGGCGCTCGATTCGCCGGGGCGAGAATCTGCCATCTCTTCAAAGGGGAGTGGGGTGACTTCAATTTGCAGGTCGATACGGTCGAGCAAAGGTCCGGATATGCGGTTCAGGTACTTTTGTACTTGTCCAGGACTGCATACACAAGCCTTGGTGGGATGCGTGTAATACCCGCATGGACACGGATTCATAGAGGCTACCAGCATAAAACTTGCCGGGTACTCTACATTGCATCGGATGCGTGACACGGTAATCTTCCTATCTTCCAGCGGTTGGCGAAGAACCTCCAATACGTTGCGGCTGTACTCTGGCAGTTCATCAAGATATAAAATGCCGTTATGTGCCAGACTGATTTCACCGGCTGGGGGAAACTTCCTCCACCGGTCATCGCTACCGTAGAAATGGTGTGGTGAGGGGCGCGGAACGGGCGTTTCGAGATGAGTCCACCGTCTTTGCCCAACTTTCCGGCAACAGAATGAATCTTGGTCGTTTCCAGACTCTCTCCCAAAGAGAGGGGAGGAAGTATAGATGGCAGACGCTTGGCAAGCATGGACTTACCGCTGCCCGGCGAACCGATGAGAAGTATATTGTGGCTGCCCGAAGCAGCTACCTCCAAGGCTCGTTTCACATTTTCCTGTCCTTTTACTTCTGCAAAGTCGAAATCGAAGTTGCTCTGCTGGGAATAGAATTCCTCGCGGGTGTTGACTAACGTAGGGGTTAATTCCTGCGTGCCATTAAAGAATTCTATAACTTCCTTGATGTTTCCCGCTCCGTACACTTTCAGATTGTTTACTACTGCCGCTTCGTGGGCATTCTGTTGCGGTACAATCATACCCTCAAACCCCAGTTCTCTGCCTTGATGGCAATGGGGAGTGCTCCTTTGATAGGTTGCAGGCTGCCGTCAAGGCTTAGTTCACCCATCAGCAGATAGCGTTCCAGCTTATCGGACTGGATAACTTCGCTGGCGGCAAGTATGCCGATGGCTAAAGGTAAATCGTAAGCTGCACCTTCCTTGCGGATGTCAGCCGGAGCCATGTTGATGACAATATTGCTGGTCGGCATCCGGTAGCCGTTGACCTGCAAAGCAGATATGATACGTTGATGGCTTTCTTTGACCGCAGAGTCCGGCAAACCGACTAAATAGAACATACAGCCTCTGGAACTGTTGACTTCAATGGTGATGAGGGTTGCGTCAATACCTTGAACAGCCGCTCCAAAAACTTTTATGAGCACGTTTTTAGTGATTAGGGGTTAGTGATGGCAGGATAGGCTACCGTCGGTTTTGTTTTTTGAGTTTCTTTTCACTCTCTTTCTTCTCTTTTTCCTTTTGCTTTATCTCCTCCAGTTTCTTTTTGATGTCTTCCTCACTCATATTCTTCCCTTCAATTTTTCCGGAAGGGCTAAGGAACAGATTGGCAGGCAATGCTTGTATGGCGAGCTGTTTGATGGGCGCTGTGTTCCATCCGGAGAAATCACAACTCTGTTCCCACTTCAGGGTATCTCTTTTGATTGCTTCTTCCCATTCCTTTCTGTCGATATCCAAGGAAATGCCCCAGAGTGCGAATAGCTTGTTCTTTTCTTCTTTCTTGTAAATCCGGCGCAGGGCAGCGTTGGCTTCCATGCTTTGCGGGTCCCAAGATGCCCAAAAATGTATCAACAGATATTTGTCCTTAAAGCTAGTACGGCTGATTTGTGTGCCTTTGGTATTGGGCAGGTTGACGTAAGGGATGGTTTTCCCGACGGATACCTTCTCTTCTTCTTGGATAAGGTCAAGCAGTTCGTCCACATATGGGCGGTCTTTCAGGCCTCCGGTCATGTGTTCTGTCATTTCTTTGATTAAGGAGAAGTCCGGTTGCGGTTTTTGCACGAAATATTTCTCCAGCAGATAGATACTTACCAGTGAAGAAGGATGGCTGTTGATGAAGGCTTCTGCTTTTTCTTCCAATGCTTTCTCCGAGGGAGTACTCAAACCTTTCAACTCTTTCTGAAAGGCGGTCAGTTCTTCATTGGGAACATTCCCCGTGATTTCCAGTGAAGTAAGTTCGGCGGCAGAACCTTTTATCTTTATGTTGTCTCCTTTGTCCAGGTAAAGCGGATATTCCGTACCGTCACTGAATTGCAACCATGTAGAGGCAAGTGTGTCGGTGGTGAGGGTTGCAGAGAACTTGTCATCCTTGACAAGCAGAGTGTCCATACGGTTATAGAACTTGTCCGTACCATATATATAAAGGGTATCATTCCCCAGCCCTTTGATTTCACCATTTAGGTAGACTGAATTTGTATTTTTGCTGCCGCAGGCAGACAATATAATAAGCAGAAGGTATGCAAGATAGATTTTCTTCATTCCGGTTCTTTTTCTGATACTTCGTCGCGAAAATACTTCTTTTTGGTGTGAATAAAAAGAAATGCCCGACATATTTCTATGCCGGGCACGTTCTTTTCAATCTAACCTTTATTATTTGATGATATTCATAAAGTCAGTGTTAGTGAAGTATTTGGCGAATTCCAGGTCAGAAGCAGCCTTCTTTGCCAAAGCCGGTTCTTTTGCAATGGCATTCTTCAGACTGCTGGTTACCATAGATGTATTGTTGGTTCTTGCGCCAAGTACAGCCATCAGGTAGTCAGTATAAGCGTCTGGTCTTTCGATAGCAGCCAGTGTGTTCTTAGCCTTGTTGTAGTCCTTAGCCAGGATTTGTGCCAAAGCAGCGCTGTTAGTCTTAGTGTCGCCAAATGAGCTGACAGCCTTGTCGTACTGTCCTTGAGCAACATACAGATTACCCAATGCCTCGTTCAGTTCCTTAGAACCGGAAGCCTTGCTCAGATAGCTTTCTGCTGCTGTTCTGTCGCCCTTGGTCAAGGCAATCAGACCGAGATTCATGTTTGCTTCAGGAGCATCCTTGATGGAGAGAGCTTTCTTGAAGTAGCTTTCAGCCTTGTCAAGATCACCAGCCTGATAAGCCAGTTTACCTAAGTTGTTGTAAGCACGGAAATCGTTCGGGTAGATTTGAGTGGCTTTTGTGAAGATGGCTTCTTGCTTGGCAGCATCTTTAGTCAAGGTGGTGGCATACAGCAGTTCTTCGATGTTCAGCTGCTTGGCATCGCTGTCGGCGAGGTTTGCGATTTCTTCGTCAGACTTACCGATGATTTCGTAGTTCAAAGTCAGGCGTGAACGACGCAGTTGCGGCAGGATTTCGTCAGCCAAAGTCTTATAAACAGAAGAGATGTTCTTGATTTCTTGTTCTCTTTGTTCAGGATCCTGATACATGGAAAGAACGCGAAGAATCAATTCTTTATCTTGGATGTTTGATTTGGATACCAGTTCCTGGAAGCTTCCCAGTCCTGAGCCGTATACTTGGTGTCTACTGCTGCATTGATTTTTGCTTTCTTCAAATCTCTGTTGATGATTTTAGCCGTGTTGTCCTGGCGGTTCTCAGCCAGTGTAGTATTCAAGCCTACACCACCATCGGGAGAAGCGTATGCGGAGATTTCGATGTTGCTGATTTTCTTGTTTTCAGCTTCGTCTATGTTTTTCACTTCTTTGCCGAATTCTTTGGCAGTCTTCAATTCGCTGGCGCGTACGTTGGCTTGTTGAATCAAGAACATGATGTTGGCGTCATGCTTTTCTTTGATGATACGTTGGAAAGCGTCGTCACCATTGGCGGGGTTAGCGCTGCCCAATGTTTGTTCCAGCATCTCAGAAGTGGAGATTACACCATCAGCTACTTTACAGCAGGGATAGTGACAGTCTTTTTGCCTACTGTAGCCTTGAATTCCAGATACAGTTCGGATTTGGCCATTTCCGGTACATAGTCGAAAGATGTCTTCATAGTGTAGCTGCCGCCCATCTTGTAAGAGATAGTCTGGTCGTTACCTTCTACTTTTTCGCCCTGGAACACAGCCGACTGGCCTTTAGCTTCGCCGCCATTCCATTTCAGCACAGGGGTCACTTCTACACAGCCTTCTTGTTGAAGTACTTTTCGGGGAATTTTCCGTTGATTGTAGCGGGAACTTTACCACCCACAGCTTCCAGAACTTGAGGAGTTACGGTGAAATAATCTGATGACAATTCACCCATCTTTTTGCTGCACGATGTCATTAATGCAACAACCATTGCCATTAAAAACGGCAGATACAATTTCTTAGTCATTTTAGGTATAAATTAATTGTTTGTAATTGAAATTTGTCTATTCCATTTTAGTGTGCTGTTTGGGCATGGACACAACAACGCAAAGATATTAAATCCTATTACAGTTTGTTAACTCGCGCAGCAATTTTATCATAATTTAATGAATTTCCCGCTCTTTGCGGTACTTTATATTGCGGGGATGATGTTCTATGATTTCACTGCGCAATCTGTGCCGGTCAATATGTGTGTAAATTTCTGTTGTAGCGATAGATTCGTGACCCAGCATACTTTGTATGGCGCGCAGGTTGGCGCCTCCTTCAAGCAGGTGGGTGGCAAAGGAATGGCGGAAGGTGTGCGGACTGATGTTTTTGGTGATGCCGGCCTTCTTCGCCAGTTCCTTGATGAGATGGAATACCATGATGCGCGAGATATTTTTGCCCCAGCGTGCCAGGAATACATAGTCCTCGAAGTCCTTCTTGATTTTCCAGCCTCCATTGCGGTCCACGAACCAGTTCCTTATCTCCTTGATGGCACGGGACGATATGGGTACAAGGCGCTGTTTGCTGCCCTTACCTTCTACCTTGATGAAGCCTTCGTCGAAATACAAGTCGGAGATTTTCAGGTTGCACAGTTCCGATACCCGTAGGCCGCAACTGTATAGAGTCTCGAGGATGGCCCGGTTGCGTTGCCCCTCGTTTGTGCCTAGGTCAATGGCGGAGATGATGCGGTCTATCTCTTCCACTGTCAGTACTTCTGGAAGCTTGAATCCGATTTTGGGTCCCTCCAACAGTTCGCTGGGGTCTCCCTCCAGGTAGTCGGCCATGACGAGGAAATGGAAGAATGACTTGATGCCCGACAAGATGCGTGCCTGCGAGCGGGGATGGATGCCGATGTCGTGCAGTCCGGAGGCAAAATGCTGCAAGTCATCCAGGGTAGTGTCAAGGATAGCGATACCCTCTCCTTCCAGAAAGTGCAGCAGCTTCTGTAAGTCTGTTTGGTAAGCATCCACTGTATTGGGTGAGAGTGCTTTTTCCAGTTTCAGATACTGGTGGTACTTTCTGATTATCAGCGTTTGTTTCTCCTTATTCGTGGATTTTTCTTCTGATTTCATTTCTTTTTTCTACCTTTGCTTCGCGAAAATAGGCTGCATTTCAGCAAATTGCAAATAAATTTGCATCTGCTTTCGGTTTGCACTATCTTTGCACCGCAAAGGTATAAAAAATTGTGTTATGAGGATACAGATTATTAACGGCCCCAATATAAATCTCTTGGGCAAACGTGAACCTTCCATTTACGGTAGCGTTACTTTTGAAGACTACCTTGCCGAACTCCGTAAGAAATATGCGGATGTACAGATTGACTATTTCCAGTCCAACATTGAGGGAGACTGATAGACAAGATTCAGCAGGTAGGTTTTGATGTGGACGGCATCATTTTGAATGCGGGTGCTTACACCCATACGTCCATCGCTCTGCAAGATGCTATCCGTTCGGTCACTTCTCCGGTGATTGAGGTGCATATCTCTAATGTACATGCCCGCGAGGCTTTTCGTCATGTGTCCATGATTTCCTGCGCTTGCAAGGGTGTCATTCTCGGTTTCGGGCTGAACTCCTACCGTCTGGCCATGGAGGCATTAAAAGATTATTAAATAAAATAGGTATATAGATTATGTTATTGAAGCAAACGAAGATTGTCGCAACGATTTCTGACCAGCGCTGTGATGTTGATTTTATAAAGCAGTTGTTCGATGCAGGTATGAATGTTGTACGTATGAATACTGCACATCTTGGCCGTGAAGGTGCCGAGAAGTTGATTAACAATGTGCGTTCGGTTTCCAACCGCATCGCTATCCTGATGGATACGAAAGGACCGGAGGTCCGCACGACGGTTCTGGCTGAGCCCATTCCTTTCAAGGCGGGCGACCGCGTGAAGGTGGTAGGCAACCCGGAGCAGGAGACTACCCGTGAATGTATCTCGGTATCCTATCCCCATTTCGTCAAAGACTTGAATGTGGACGGCCATATCCTTATTGATGACGGTGACTTGGAGTTGGTTGTTGTAGAGAAGACCCCCGACTACCTGCTCTGCGAAGTACAGAATGAGGCTACTCTGGGCAGCCGCAAGAGCGTCAACGTTCCCGGCGTCCGCATCAATCTGCCTTCTCTGACTGAGAAGGACCGCACCAATATCCTTTATGCTATTGAGAAGAACATAGACTTCATTGCCCACTCCTTTGTGCGCAATAAGCAGGATATACTCGACATCAAGGCGATTCTTGACGCTCATAACAGCGATATCCGTATTGTTGCTAAGATTGAGAACCAGGAAGGCGTTGATAATATCGATGAAATCCTGGAAGTAGCCGACGGTGTGATGATAGCTCGCGGTGACCTCGGTATTGAAGTTCCGCAGGAACGTATTCCGGGCATCCAGCGTGTGCTCATCCGCAAGTGTATTCTTGCCAAGAAGCCGGTGATTGTTGCCACGCAGATGCTCCATACCATGATTTCCAACCCACGCCCCACCCGTGCGGAAGTGACGGACATTGCCAATGCCATCTATTATCGTACGGATGCCTTGATGCTGAGCGGTGAAACTGCTTATGGAAAATATCCGGTGGAAGCCGTGAAGACCATGACCAAAGTTGCCGCGCAAGCGGAAAAAGACAAGTTGCCCGACAATGATATTCGTATTCCATTGGATGAGAACAGCAACGATGTAACGGCTTTCCTTGCCAAACAAGCAGTAAAAGCCACTACCAAACTGAAGATCCGTGCAATCATCACCGACAGTTACAGCGGCCGTACAGCCGTAATCTTGCCGCTTTCCGTGGTAAATATCCGGTGCTGGCCATCTGCTACAAAGAAAAGACCATGCGTCACCTGGCACTTTCATACGGTGTAGAGGCTATCTATATGCCCGAACTTGCCAACGGACAGGAGTATTACTTCGCCGCCTTGCGCCGTCTGTTGAAGGAAGGCCGCTTGTGCCTACGGACATGGTGGGTTATTTGAGTAGTGGTAAGGCAGGTACAAAGACTTCCTTCCTCGAAATCAATGTAGTGGAAGATGCCTTGAAGCATGCAGAAGACAGTGTGCTACCCAATAGTAACAGATACTTGTAATAATTAATAATGAACGAATGAAGGAATGAAAGGTTGCCGCAACTTTGTTGCACTTTCATTCTTTCATTTTTCCACTCTTTCATTTGCCATGTCAATTGACGAATACATTTTGCAGCACATTGATGATGAGGGCGATTATCTGAAAGCGCTCTATCGCGACACGCATGTCAAGTTGCTATATCCCCGCATGGCTTCCGGACATTTGCAGGGGCGTATGCTCAAGATGTTTGTCCGGATGATTCGTCCCCGGCAGGTGCTGGAGATAGGGACTTATAGCGGATATTCCGCACTTTGCATAGCAGAAGGACTGCCGGAGGGCGGGATGCTGCATACGTTTGAAATCAACGACGAGCAGGAGGACTTCACCCGTCCGTGGCTGGAGAATTCCGATTACGCGGATAAAATCAGGTTCTACATTGGCGATGCTTGGAGCTGGTACCGCAACTGGACCTCACTTTCGACCTTGCCTTTATTGACGGAGATAAGCGTAAATACATAGAGTATTATGAAATGGTGCTCGCCCGCCTTTCCGGCGGTGGATATATCATTGCCGACAATACCTTGTGGGATGGCCATGTGCTGGAAGAACAACCCCATCGCACAGACCTGCAAACAATCAGTATCAAAGCCTTCAATGATTTGGTGGCGCGGGATGCGCGTGTGGAGAAGTCATTCTTCCCCTGCGTGACGGATTGACGATTATCCGTAAGAAGTAACTGTTTTTCTATCTTTTTCTCAGCAGCCGCTTGCTGAGGTATCTCACCGGATACCATACGGACAAGAAGCCTACAGTGATGACCGTTAAGAATACCAGAATAATATCCGTGGCATGTACACTTACCGGATAAGCGTCCACTACAAAACTTCCATTGCCTCCCCCCAATGAAATCAACCCGAAACGTTGCTGCAGAAAGCACAGCAACAATCCTAAAACGATGCCGGAGAGGGCGCCGAATACAGAAATCATCCTGCCTTCGAACAAGAAGATGCGCGCTATAAGCCGGTCATCGGCACCCAGGTTGCGCAGTGTCTCCACGTCCTCCCGTTTGTCCAGTATCAGCATGGACAGCGAACCGATGACATTGAAGCATGCGATACCCAGAATGAAGGTGAGGAAGAGATAAGAGATGAGTTTCTCTATTTCCATGATGCGGAAAACATCGGCCTGCTGCTCGTAGCGGTTCTGTACAATGAACCGGTCGCCGAGAATGCCTGCTATTTTCTTTTGTACGGAGCCGATGTTGGAACCGGGTTTCAGTTTCATCTCGATGGCAGAGACTTCCGTGTCATAATTGAACAGACGGCGGGCAAAGTCGAGTGACGTCAGTATGTAGCGTGAATCGTATTTTTGCTGGTTGACGGCAAAGATGGCGCCGGGCGAGAAGAGATACTCCCGGTTGAAAGCCGCAGTGGGGTTGGCTATGTTTACCCGTACGTTCCGTTTGGGGGCATAGACCTGCAACGGGTCCACGAACTGAATGCCGGTGCCCAACTCGGATATAAGTTCCACACCCAGAAAACCATAGTCCACCACCGAGTCGCTCAGTAGGAACTTTCCCGTCCCATAGAGCAAGCTGTCGATGGATGTAAGCTGTTCGAAATTGTCCTCCACTCCCTTGATGACGGCCATTGCCTGGCGGTCCTTGTACTGCACCATGCATTCTCTTCCAGTGTTTCCGTCCACACGTCAATCTCGGACAGGGCGTGTACTTGCCGGATGCACGCTTCGTGCGGGTCGAAAACCTTACCTTCGCGGACGGTGATTTTCAGTTCCGGGTCGAAGGCTGTGAAAAAGCCTGCCACCATGTCCTGAAAACCGTTGAACACGGACAAGGTGCATACCAACGCCAACGTAGCCAATGCCACCCCACACACCGAAATACCGGAGATGATATTAATGGCATTGTGTTTCTTCTTGGAGAAGAGGTAGCGGCGGGCTATAAAGAAGGGAAGGGACATTATTTCAGCAGTTCATCAATTCGTTCCAGATAGTCCAGTGAGTCGTCTACGAAGAACTTCAGTTCGGGGATAATGCGTAGTTGGTGGCGTACGCGGGTACCCAGTTCAAAGCGTATGGACTTCATGTTTCCGTTGATGTTCTTGACGATTTCTTCGCTTTTCTCCGAGGGGAATATACTGAGATAAGCGCGTGCCACGCTCATGTCGGGGCTGATGCGTACGGCACTGACGGAAATCAGTATGCCGGGCATGGACTTGGTTTGCAACAAGAAGATATCACTCAGTTCCTTCTGCAGGAGACGGGCTATTTTATTTTGTCTGGTAGTTTCCATACTGTTCATTTTTTTATGCTGGGGTGCAGCCTGTTTTCACGTTAGCAAAGTTACTGAAATATATCGTTCTGCCGACTGTTTTATAGCTTTTTTTTCATTCTTTTCCCTATTGTAGTTCATTCTTTTCCGTTCTGTCGATGAGATATGCCTTTTCGTAGATTCTATTTGTTGTTCTTGTTATGCTTCCCTAACTTTGATGTCAGTTCGGAGAACTGCTGATGATGAGTGAAGAAGGAAGAGAACCATTCCGTTATAGAAGAGACTCTCTCTAAATAGCGTTTTTTCATGTATTATTGACTTGAACCGTTTTTACCCGGGATAGAAACGGTTTTTTGCGCATCTGACCGGGCTTTCTTGTCTCTTGCATAGGCTTCCGTTGTGTGTTACATAGGCTTCTGTTGTGTTTTGCACGGTGGTTTGTCTTGAGAAGCCTCTGGGTTTATCATGTGCGCACGGCTGTGGTACGCCTTTTCCACAGTCGTGAAGAAGACGTGCCACAGCTGTGAAGAATATGCTTCACAGCCGTGGTTTTTCATCAATATATAGGGGTTGACAGAACAGACATAAGGGAATGACAGAACAAACATGAGGGGATAACGGAACGGACATAAGCACTCGACGCATTCCGTATCAGGGTATGAATAGCGGAATGCGTCGAGTGCTTATGGGGGAATGATATGATATTTTTTTATGCCTTTACATACTTCCTTTTAGCTATCAGCACTGCCACGATGATACCTATCACCAGCAGTGCCAGTGCTCCGTAGGCGATGCCTTCCGTCACGTGCAGGCTGGTGGGGTCAAAGCGCATTTCGATGGTGTGCTGTCCGGCAGGAACATACATTGTGCGCAGGATATAGTCGGCGCGTGCCAGTTCGGCAGGCTGTCCGTCGATGGTTACGTGCCAGCCGTCCGGATAATAGATTTCGGAGAATACGGCAATACCGTCTTGGGCATTGTTCGTTTCGTACGTCAGGCGGTTAGGTGCGTAACTTGTCAGGCGGATGCTGGAGAGGCTGTCTTTATAACTTTCCGTGGCACCTTTCAGCACATCCTTGAAGCGGGCATCCACTACGGCTGTCTCCGTAGGTATGATGCTGTCCAGGGCGTCAATCTCTTCGTTGGCGTTGTTCACATACTGCACCTTGTTTACAAACCATGCATTGCCGTAGGCGTGCGGGTTGAGGATGGGAACGGTTTGTCTTTGCTGTCCTGCAGGGAAGATGAAGTATTTGGTGTTCAGCATGTTCAGTACGCGGAACTTATTGGCATCCACGCTGTCCATCTCACCTCCGGCGGTGGCAATGGCCTTGTAGGCCGCCTGCATTTCGGGAGAGATGTGATGCTCTATCATTTCCTGGTAGCGGCGCAGCTTGGCCGGGTGATAACCGCCGACGCTTTTGTGCCAGTAGGAGGTGTTGTTGTCATCGAAGGTGCTGGTGGCAAAGTTCAATACACGATAGTCCAAGCTGGTATCTTGCAGTATCAGCTCGTCTGTATTCGTCTTGGTGAAGGTTTCCGTACGGATGGAGTGGGGCACGAACTGGGCATCATTCAGATAGCGCTTGTTGACCCCCCACATATCTGCCAGGCAGAGTATGGTGATACCTGCAATGGTCAGCGAGCTGCGCAGCTTGCCGCTTGCATAGAGCCAGAGCAGGCTGCAGCCGATGCCTATGATGATGAAGCTACGCAGGGCGTCGCTGCTGACGAGTTCGGCACGCATCTCTTCCAAGTTGCAAGGATGCCGGAGAGTTCGTTGGCGGGTATCATCTGCTGGTTGACGGCATTCTGCAGCATCTGTGCCTCTTGGGCGGGCACGTAGCCGGAGCCGATGCTGCCCGGGGCAACGGCAAGCAGCAGGGCGATGCCTGCAGTGAGCAGCAGGCTGATGCGAGGGGCTTCTTTTCTTGTTTTAAGATTTCCGGCTCTTCGAGCAGGCGTTTCAGGGCAAAGATAGCCAGCAGAGGTATCGTGAACTCTGCTATGACAAGGATGGAGGACACGGCGCGGAACTTGTTGTACAACGGGACGTAATCGATGAAGAAATCCGTCAGCGGCATGAAGTTCTTGCCCCAGGACAAGACGATGGAGAAGAAGGTGGCTCCTATCAATGCCCACTTCAACGGTCCTTTTACGATGAAGCATCCCAGTACGAACAGAAACAAGACGAATGCTCCGACGTAGACGGGACCCGACGTCATGGGCTGGGTACCGAAATATTGTGTCAGTGAGCCGTACAGACTGCTGTACATCGGGTTTGCCTTGCTCATGGCGGTTTCACTCTGGCTGAGGGCGGCAGATGCTCCGCCTTTGAAGTTGGGCACCAGCAGAGTCAGTGTTTCGTCGATGCCGTAGCTCCACTGGGTGATGTAGTCGCGGTCCAGCCCGCTACTGGTCTGCTTGGCAGCGTCGCCGGTCTGCACCAGTTCGCTTTTGCCGCGCATGGTTTCTTTGCTGTAAGCATAGGTGTGATAGAGGTTGGATACGTTGGCGGCTATGCCGACGAGGGCTGCTACAATCAGTACGGCACTTGCCTTGAAGAACTGGGGCAATGTCTTGGTACGCCATGCTTTCTCGAAGTAGGCTCCCACAAAGAAAAGGATGACGAAGAAGAAGTAATAGGACATCTGCACGTGGTTCGAGGTGATTTGCAGGGCCACGAACAAGGCGGTGAGGATGCCTCCCCACAGCAGTTTCCCACGATAGGCGAGCACAATGCCTGCTATGGTGGGCGGCACGTAGCAAGGGTGATGAACTTCCAGATGTGTCCGGCGGATATCAGGATAAAGAAATAGGACGAGAATGCCCACATGATACCGCCCAGTCCGGCCAGCCAGACCGGTATGCCGAAGACGCGCAGCAGGATGTAGAAGCCGAGCATCAGCATGAATGTGAGGCACACATAGTCGGGCAGGAAGAGTTGGTAGGCTTTCTGTACCCACTGCAGTGACTTGGTGGAGTCATACGAAGGGGCTATCTGATACATGGGCATACCGCCGAACAGCGAGTTTGTCCAACGGCTGCGTTCGCCCGTCTGTTCGTAATACTCCTTGACTTCTTGTCCTGCCCCTGCTCCTGCAGCCGTGTCGTGCTGAAAGAGAATACGGTTTTCTATATCCGCCGGGAAGAAGTAGGCGAAGGAAAGGAGGACGAATGCCAAGATGGCAATAAGGTCGGGAAGAAGCTTCTTCATGAGTTATAAGTTATGAGTTATCAATTAATCAATTGTGGGGCAAAGATAGTGCAAACCGAATACAGAACTTTCATGCTTGCGTGAAAAAGTTTTGTTGAGGTGCAGCCTATCTTCGCTTTTGTGGCAAAGATACATAAATGCAGATTGTTATTGTCACGTTATCGGCAGAATGTTGTACCTTTGCCTTTCCAAAAAAAGATTAAAGTGCTTTAACGATAATATGCAAGCTTAAATTATTATAGATATGACAATAGGGATAATCAGTGCAATGGACAGCGAACACCGCCGGTTGGTGGAGCGCTTGCAGGATAAGAATACGTCGGGCGATGGTAGTTTCCGCTATGTGGAAGGTACATTGGGCGGTAACCATGTAATCTTGACGCAATGTGGCATCGGTAAGGTGAGTGCAGCGGTAGGAGCTTCGGACTGATACGGCGCTTTTCTCCGAACTGCATCGTCAGCACCGGTGTGGCGGGCGGCATTGATGCTTGCCTGAAGGTGACGGATGTAGTGGCAAGCCAACGTCTGGTGTATCACGACGTCTGGTGCGGCGACGGTAACGAGTACGGACAAGTGCAAGGTTTTCCCGCCTCTTACGAGGGATGTTCCTCTCTGTTGAAACATGCCTTGTCGCTGAACGAAGCCGGAATGGAAAGCCGCATCCACAGCGGACTTGTCTGTACCGGCGACCAGTTCATCACCAACCGTACGGAGCTGGATACCATCAAGCAACGTTTCCCCGACGGTCTTGCCGTTGATATGGAGTCTGCCGCCATTGCGCAGACTTGCTATCTGTACAATGTTCCTTTTCTCAGCTTCCGCATCATCAGCGACACACCCGGAGTAGAGGACCATGCTTCGCAGTATGCCGATTTCTGGGGAACCATGGCAGAGCGTTCGTTCCTCACGATATGGACCTTCCTCTCCACCCTTCCCAGCAATTTATAACTCATAACTTATAACTCATAACTCATGAAGAAGATTCCCAGTTTTACAATTGACCACATCCGCTTGTTGCGCGGTATTTACGTATCCCGCCAGGATGAAGTGAACGGAGAAACAGTCACTACTTTCGACATCCGTATGAAAGAGCCCAACCGTGAGCCTGCCTTGGGACAAGGTGCTCTGCATACTATCGAACATCTTGCCGCCACCTACCTGCGTAATGACCCGCAGTGGCAGGACAAGATTATCTATTGGGGCCCATGGCTGCCTCACCGGTAATTATCTGCTGATGAAAGGTGACTTGAAGCCGCAGGACATACTGGCGCTGATGCAGGACACCTTCCGCTTTGTTGCCGAATATGAAGGTGAAGTCCCCGGTGCCGCTCCGCAAGATTGCGGCAACTACCTGCTCCACGACCTTCCGATGGCTAAATGGGAGTCTGCCAAATACCTGCATGAGGTCTTGGAACAGATGAAAGAGGAGAATATGAAGTATCCGGAAAAAGAAGAAAAATAAGGGGGTAGCGATTAGGGATTAAGGATGGGTTTATGCCTATATTAAAGTCTATGCGGCCCCCAATAATCCCTAATCGCTAACCCTTATCTCTTATCCTTTATTATCACACAATCTCAATCCCCTGCTCCTTGCAAAGTTGCAATCCCAGGTCTTTCAGCTTGAATTTCTGTATCTTGCCACTTCCTGTCATGGGGAATTCTTTGATGAAGAAGATATACTTGGGTATCTTGTAGCGGGATATTTTGCCGATGCAGAAGTCTCGTACATCCGATTCGTGCATATCCACTCCTTCGTGCAGGATGATGAAAGCGCCTACGGCTTCACCGTATTTCTTAGAGGGAATACCGGCTACCTGCACGTCTTTTACGCCTTCCAGTTGATAGAGGAACTCTTCTATCTCGCGGGGATAGATATTTTCACCACCGCGGATAATCATGTCCTTGATGCGTCCTGTGATGCGGTAATTGCCGTCCTCGTCCTTTATTCCAAGGTCTCCCGAGTGCAGGAAGCCGTTCTCATCAATGACTTCGGCTGTGGCTTCCGGGTTTTTGTAGTAACCTTCATGGTGTTGTATCCGCGGTTGCACATTTCACCTTGTACGCCTACGGGACACTCTTCTCCGGTTTCGGGGTCGATAACCTTTACTTCCGTATGTTCAAAGTCGTGTCCTACGGTATTGCAACGTACATCGAACGGGTCGTCTATCCGGGTGGCGGTCATTCCGGGAGCAGCTTCGGTCAGCCCGTAAACGCTGGTTACCTTCATGTACATTTTCTCTTCCACCTGCTTCATCAGCTCTACCGGGCAGAGGGAACCTGCATGATACCCGTACGGAGGCTGGACATGTCGAACATGTCGAACATCGGATGGTTCAGTTCGGCAATGAACATGTGGGTACGCCGTAAAGTGCCGTGCAGCGCTCCTTGTGGATGGAGGCGAGCACTACCAGTGGTTGAAGCGTTCCACCATTACTTCTGTACAGCCGTGTGTCAGGCAGTTCATGGTGGCAAGTACCACGCCAAAGCAGTGGAACAATGGTACGCAGACGCAGAGCTTGTCATCGGCGGTAAACTTCATGTGCTCACCGGTAAGGAAACCGTTGTTGGCAATGTTGTAGTGGGTAAGCATGACGCCTTTCGGGAATCCCGTAGTGCCGGAGGTGTATTGCATGTTCACTACATCGTGGCAAGTGACCTGACTTTTGAGCTCATTCAGGCGACTGTCTTCTATATTGTCGCCCAAGAGAAGTATTTCGGCCGTGTTGTACATGCCCCGGTGCTTCTCCTGCCCCACGTAGATGACGTTTTTCATATAAGGGAAACGTTCGCTTTTCAAGTGTCCGCGTTGGCAAGTCTTCAGTTCCGGAAGCATGGTATAGGTCATCTGCACAAAGTCACTGTCCTTTTCGCCATTGACGATGCAGAGGGTATGCATGTCGGAGTTCTGGCAGAGATATTCCAGCTCGGACTGTTTGTAGTTGGTGTTTACCGTTACGTAGACGGCACCTATCTTGGCGCAAGCGTATAATAGAGTCAGCCAGTCGGGTACGTTAGCTGCCCAGATACCTACGTGTGTTCCCCGTTCCACGCCGATGGCGATAAGTCCTTTGGCCATGTCGTCCACCCGGCGGTTGAACTGGCTCCAGGTGAAGCGCAGGTTGCGGTCAGAGTAAACGATATATTCTTTGTCTGGTGTTGTTTCGGCCCAATGTTCCAACCATTGGCCGAGGGTGCGTTCGTATAACATGATGTGGAAGTTGAAAGTGGAAAGGTGAAAATAGAAAGTATTTATCATTTTCCATTTTCACCTTTCCATTAATTTAAATAGGTGTATAAACTACTGCAAGTATCTTGCTGCCTGCCCTTCATAGGCGTGTACGTGGTGCGGAACGATGGAATCGTAATAGATGCTGTCACCTTCTTCGAGCAGGTAGGTATTTTTGCCGTAACTGATTTCCATGGTCCCTTCCATCACCATGATGAATTCTTCGCCTTCGTGTGAGGAGAGTACAAAGTCACTGTCGTCCGTAGCGGCCACATCAATGATAAACGGCTCCATATGGCGGTCGGCTTTGGATTTGGAGAGTGAATGATACTCCATATGCTTGCGGCTGTGGATGGCATTGTTGGAGAAACTGATACTGTTCTGCGACTCGTCCTTACGGCAGACCACGGGACCGTTCTCATCCTGGTCGTCAAGAAAAGTTCCCAAACGTACACCCAGCACACGAGCTATCTTGATGAGGGGAGCCAGTGACGGGAGGTCGATGTTGTTTTCTATACGTTCAATCTGTTCGATAGCAAGTCCCGAACGCTGTGCCAGTTCTTCCATACTGATGGATTGGCTTTCACGGAGTGATTTTATTTTTTCTCCTACGATTTTGCTGGTATCCATAATGATAGTATTTTCTGTCTAAAGGTTATAATTTATAGCTGTTAAACCGCAAAAATAAGAGAAACTTTTACTTGATGCAACATTCTGAGGGAAAATATTGCTGAAATATCTCCGGTGGTCGGCTTATTTGTATAATATTCTTCTGTTCTGTTTCTCTTTCTTCCCCAAAGTTCTGTTTATAGCCGCTTCAAGTCTTGTTCCGATACGTGCTTTCCTTTGTACGCTTTGCCTGCTGCATTGAAACGATAGCTTAGGTTCAGGGAGAAGCTGCGCGAGTCCGGGTTTGCCTTTTTCGTATAGGTCAGCCGGGGACCGAACAGCATGAAGGAGCCATACCGGGAATTCCACAGGTCATTGGCTTGCAGTCCGAGCGTCAGCCTTTTGTTGAAGAATGTTTTGCGGATGCCGGCGTTTATGCCCCAATAGGAACGTTGCAGCATGGCGCCGAAGTTGCCTTCGCTCTGGTAGTCGGCATCAAGGGAGAGAATCCACTCGTCCGGAAGCTGGAGACTGTTTTGCAGAAAGAGGTAAATGCTGCCGCGGTTCATATTCTTGCTACTGCCTTGATTGGTGACTTTGAAGAACGGTTGGGCGAAGTAGATGCCGAGCTCCGGTTTCCAGATGCCGACGGTGGGTGACAGATGGCAGAGGCGGTGAGATACTGCATCCGTTTGAAATTTCCGGTAGTGAAGATGACAACATCCGGATTGTCTTCGTATTCTTTGGTCATGAAGGCAATGGCATTGCGGCGGTATTGGTAGTTAAGTCCGAATTGTACCCACTTGTAAAGGGCCGTGAACTGCAGGTCGTGGTTGGTTTCGGGGGTGAGCAGCGGGTTTCCGCCTTCGTAGATGAAACGGTTGTTATAACTCAGTGTGCTACGTAGCTGGAAGAAGCTGGGGCGGTTGCTTTTGGCTGTATAGCTGAGATTGGCTTGGGCTTTGCCGAGAGGAAAGTCTACCGATAGGTTGGGGCACCAGTCATTGTAAGTACGACTTTGACCGGGCACGTACTCTTCCTGCTCCCAATAGTCGGAGAGGCATGCTCGAAGCGCAGTCCTGCAAGAAGGCTGATTTTTCCTAATGTCAGTGAGTATTCGGCAAAGACGGCGGACTTACTTTCGTCGATTCGACTGTCTGTATCGGGAAGTATGTGCTGCCGGTTCAGGAAATTGTCATTTCGCCGGATGAAGGTGTAATCGGCACCGGTCTTCAGTTCACCTTTCCAAAGGGGATGGGTCAGAATCAACTTGGCGGCATAAAGGCGGTTGTCGGCGTGGTTGAAAGAGCTGATGTCGCGATTGCCTTCGGTCTGGCTTTCTTCTTGAGCCTCCTGGTGATTATAACTTTTGCCGTATACCAGGTCGGTGTTGAAGTTTATGTGGAGTTGCTTTATGCTGCCTTGATAGTAGCATTCAGCTGGTGCCGGCTAGTTTGCTGCAGGTTTTGGGAGGAATGTATGGTGTGATCGGCCAATTCTTCATTTGCCCGGACGGTATATGCCGAATGGTCACTGCTGTGATAATCGGGGGTACGATGAAACTCATAGGAGGCACCGAGGCTGTGTTGGGGGGTGAAGTCGTAACTGGCGCTTGCTTTTCCTCCGGCAAGTAGTCCTTATTATATAAGTGAACCCGGTTATTTACATCCCATTGTATTTCGGACGGTATCTGGTAGCGAACCTCCTGGTGGCGTTTTCTGTTTTCATAATTGGTGTACAGCATGCCCAGTAGGGCCAGTCCTTTCTTCTGATAATTCAGATTGACTTGTCCGTAATGGCTGCTGCGTCTCCGTTGGGTGATTCCTGCACGGAAATTACCGCCAAAACTGTCTCTTTTGTTACGTACGGTGCGTATGCGTACAACGGCTTTAACGGTAGCATCGTACTCTGCACCCGGGTTGGTGATGAGCTCCACTTTTTCAATATCGGCGGCAGAGAGGCGTTGCAGCTCGGAGTTGTCTTGCAGAAGGCGGTTGTCTATATAGATGACCGGTGTCCCTTTGCCAAAAACGGTATACCCCTCATCAGAGGAGCGCAGTCCGGGGATATGTTTCAATACGTCGTTGGCATCATTCAAGGATGCAAGCAGGGTTTGCCGTACGCTTGTCTCCAACTTTCCGCCCTTTAGTCGGAAAACGGGGCGGGCGGCGGTGATGACGGTTTCCGCAAGTAGCACGGCATCGGTTTGCAATATCCAGTTGTGGGTACTCCCGGTGGGGCAAGGCTGGCAAAGGGCTTTGTAACCGATGGAAGAAACTTGTAGTAGATAGTTTCCGGGAGCGGGAGGGAGAAGTTCAAAACTACCGTCGCTTCGGCTACACGTTCCTTGTATGAAGGTGGAATCTTCGGAAAGGAGGGCGATGTTGGCAAACTCTATCGGTTGCTTTTCCTCTGTGAGAATTTTACCTCGGATGGAGGGTGTTGCCGGGCTGGTTTGTGCTTTTGTTGTCGTGACGCTCATTAGGAGCAGGGCAAGAATACATATTATCTGTTTCATGTTCCGGTTGTTGTTTGATTTCGGGACACGAAGGTATCCGCTTTCTGCCGGGATGGAAGAAACAAAAAGCGGATAGTTGTCTGACATTTGCCTGACAATAGACTGACAATGCCTTCTTTTGTCCTTTTAAAGGGGGAAGATGATTACTTTTCTGTATCCATCTCTCCGGTGAACGAGATGGACTGTTTGTTCATGGGTTGCACATGGATACTGGTAGAACCATCGGGAAAGATGGTGAGGCGGTACTCATAATTGTCTTCATCACTACGGGTCTTGAAGTCTATTTGGATTTTGCCTTTTTTGAGTGCTCTGGTTGTGTATCCGGTGATGGATGCATTGAAATTCAGGCTCTTGCCTCCTCCATACGGAGCATTGTAGGCCACTCCAAAGTAAGGCAGGTAAGAGAAAACGGAGTCGTTTCTAATTTCCAGTGTATAGTTGGTGGTCAGGTTACGGCTACCGCCTCTCATCGGTTGCATCCGATCTACGTTGATTTTGTATTGTTTAGCAGCAATAGCTTCTTTTACAGCACGTTCAGTGCGCGCTTTCTTTTCGTTACGGTTTTGGGCGGTTGTCGGCATTGCGACAGTTAGGCAGATTAGCCCTAATAGGATAAGTTTGTTAGTCTTCATGATTCTATAATGTTTAGGTTTTTATTTCCAGTCCGTAGGCGCGGCCACGATCTGTTGTTATTCTGAGGTTGCTGTTGTCCTCGACAATGGGCTTCAGACGCCGTATCAATGTGTAAAGCGTTTCGTCTGCATTGTCTTTTCCCGGCCATAGCGATTGGCAGATGTCGGATTTGAAAAGTAGGTGTGAGGAAGAAAGGTAGAACATCTCCATCAGTGTGTACTGCATGGGGGTGAGTTTTAGCTTTTCCTGCTGTTCGTTATAGAAGCAGGCTTCCTGGAGGGAAAGCGAAAGGTTGCCGAAGGTAATGAAGTTTTCTTGTTGCTGCCCGTTACTGGCATTAGTCTTTGTGTGCCGGTGGAAATAGAAAAAGGTGAATCCTCCCCACAGCAGGGCGGCCAATAGCAATGTTGCCGGAATTGTCTGCTTGGATAAGCTGAACAGCATGGCAGCTGAGCAGCGGGCATATCCCCGGAAAGAAAGTGTCAGCCAGATGCATCGGCTGTGGTGGAGAGCCATACTAATGTGTCGCTGGCAAGACATCCGGCAGGAATCTCATTGAATACGGTGGCGGGAGCATTCTTTTTCAGTATATGTAGCGAAAGGGTAGAAACATCTTTCAATCCGGTGATGGACAATGCTTCGGTAAAGGCTCTGTGGAAACCGCTTACGGAAACGGGAGTGCCCATCACTTCTTGCAACTTGGCATAGGTTTGGATGGTATCTGCATTCAACCATAATCCCTTGTGCTGCAATACTGTGCGTTGCAGCGCTTGATTCAGGTCAGAGACCACACGTTGTTCTGCCTGCGAATAGCTGCGATAACCGAAGCCGAATGATAGCAGTATCAATAGAAAAGTGATTGCTATCGAAAGATTTGCTGCTGATACTTTTCTTTTCATGGATACAAAATTAGGTATAAATCGGATTATAAACAAAAAGGAAGTTTCCTTTTGGAAAACTTCCTTTTTTAATGGTTTTGCCGCAAGTAGATTACTTACGCAAGCCGAGTTCTTTGACGATAGCACGATATCTGGTGATGTCGCGGTCCTTCAGATAAGTCAGCAACGCACGGCGTTTACCTACCAACATAGTCAAAGCTCTTTCTGTACTATAATCCTTTCTGTTGAGCTTAAGGTGCTCAGTCAGACGAGCAATACGGTAGGAAAACAAAGCTATCTGAGCCTCAGCTGAGCCAGTATCAGTGTTAGACTTTCCGTATTTGCCGAAGATTTCTTGCTTTTTAGCAGCGTCTAAATACATAATGTTTAATTAAAAGTTATTATAAATATTCCCTTTCGGGGCTGCAAAGATAGGGATAAACTTTTATATCACAATGATATTCAGCAAAAAAATCATATCTATACTGCATATCTAATCCAAAATCACTAACTTTGTCGCTTGAAAATAATAGGTATTATATGCAAAAGATTAGAAACATTGCAATTATTGCCCATGTGGACCATGGGAAAACGACGCTCGTTGACAAGATGCTTTTGGCCGGAAACCTTTTCCGCAGCAACCAGAGCACAGGTGAATTAATGTTGGATAACAATGACCTGGAGCGTGAACGAGGTATAACGATTCTCTCAAAGAACGTTTCTATCAACTACAAAGACACCAAGATTAACATTATTGATACTCCGGGACACAGTGACTTCGGAGGTGAAGTGGAACGTGTATTGAATATGGCGGATGGATGCATTCTGCTTGTGGATGCTTTCGAAGGTCCTATGCCGCAGACACGGTTTGTATTGCAGAAAGCTCTGCAGATTGGTCTGAAACCTATCGTTGTTGTGAATAAGGTGGATAAGCCAAATTGCCGTCCCGAAGAAGTGTACGAGATGGTGTTCGACTTGATGTTCAGCCTGAATGCAACCGAGGACCAGCTGGATTTCCCCGTTATCTACGGTTCTGCCAAGAATAATTGGATGAGTACCGACTGGCAGCAGCCGACTGATAACATTTATCCGCTTCTGGACTGTATCTTGGAGAATATTCCTGCCCCCGAACAGTTGGAGGGTACACCGCAAATGCTGGTTACTTCGCTGGATTATTCTTCGTATACCGGGCGTATTGCTGTGGGCCGCGTACACCGTGGCATATTGAAAGAAGGCATGAATGTGTCTTTGGCAAAGCGTGACGGGAGTATCGTGAAATCAAAAATCAAGGAATTGCATACATTCGAAGGTATGGGCCGTGTAAAGGTGCAGGAAGTGTCTTCCGGTGACATCTGTGCGTTGGTAGGTATCGAAGGATTCGAAATCGGAGATACGGTCTGCGATTACGAAAATCCGGAAGCGTTGCCGCCTATTGCCATTGATGAACCTACGATGAGTATGCTCTTCACCATTAATGACTCTCCGTTCTTCGGTAAGGAAGGTAAGTTTGTTACTTCCCGCCACATCCACGACCGTTTGATGAAGGAGTTGGATAAGAATCTTGCACTTCGCGTGCGCAAGAGCGAGGAAGACGGCAAGTGGATTGTTTCCGGCCGTGGCGTGCTTCATCTTTCCGTACTGATTGAGACCATGCGTCGTGAAGGGTATGAGTTGCAGGTAGGGCAACCGCAGGTAATCTTCAAGGAGATTGACGGCGTGAAATGCGAACCTATTGAAGAGCTTACCATCAATGTTCCCGAAGAATATGCCAGCAAGATGATTGATATGGTGACCCGTCGTAAAGGTGAAATGGTGAAGATGGAAAGTGCCGGCGAACGTGTAAATCTTGAGTTCGACATGCCGTCGCGCGGTATCATCGGTCTGCGTACCAATGTGTTGACCGCTTCTGCCGGCGAGGCTATCATGGCACACCGTTTTAAGGAATATCAACCGTATAAGGGTGAGATTGAACGGCGTACCAACGGTCTATGATTGCCATGGAGTCCGGTACGGCTTTTGCCTATGCCATTGACAAGTTGCAGGACCGCGGCAAATTCTTCATTTTCCCGCAGGAAGAGGTTTATGCAGGCCAAGTAGTGGGCGAGCATTCCCATGACAACGACTTGGTGATTAATGTAACGAAGTCCAAGAAGCTTACCAATATGCGTGCCAGTGGTTCGGATGACAAGGCACGTCTGATTCCTCCCGTACAGTTCTCTCTTGAGGAGGCACTGGAGTACATCAAGGAGGATGAATATGTGGAAGTTACTCCTAAATCAATGCGTATGCGTAAGGTTATCCTCGATGAGCTTGAGCGTAAACGCGCAAACAAGAACTGATAAACAGAAGAGTTTTAGTTGTTATATATGAAAGGAGTGCCCTGCCGAAAGGTGAGGCACTCCTTTTTATTGTCGTCATTCAAACGAAAGTCAATCGATGAATTTTACCTTTGCCGCATTACGGGGTTTGGCAGCGGGCGTTCGTCCGGATAGCCGAAAGCGATACAGTAAAGTAGCTGATAGCCTTCCGGAATATCCAGTTTCTTCAGGTATTCGGCAGCAGCCGGAGTAGAGGTCATGAAGCGCGTGGGACCGCCCAAGCAGCAAGAACCGATTCCCATGGACCAGCTGATAGAATCATATTCTCACCCAACAGTCCACAGTCAATCTGTGAAAGGTCATAAGACGGGTCATTGGCAATAAATACTACTGTAGAAGCGTTGCGGAACATGTTCTTGAATTTCGGGTCTTCGGCGGCTTTGGGATTTTCCTTCTTGTAGATTTCCGTAATTCCGTTGATGAAATCCGGGTTATCCACTACACGCACTTCCCACGATTGCTTGTTCTGTCCGTTGGGTGCATTGATACCGCAATCCAGGATAATCTGCATGGTGTCGCGATTCACGGCTTGCGGTTTGTACTGGCGGATGCTGCGGCGTGACATGATGGTTTCAATCACCGTATTCTCTTTGCTTTCATTTGCATTGGCAACTTGGGTCTCTTTCTGGACCTGGGCACCGCAACTGCAGAGCAGCAACAAACTTGCGCCTGCCAACATCAATCTGATACTTTTCATATTGCTTTATTTGAATAATGGTTTCTGCAAAACTACTAAAACTTTCGGATTATCAATGAGATAGAGATATTAAAAAAGAAAAAAGGCATCTCCCGGAGGAGATACCTTTTCCATATGTTTCTAACTTTATTGTCAGATTAGAGCTTCGGACCAGCAGCAACCAAAGCCTTACCAGCTTCGTTGCCAGTGAACTTAGCGAAGTTCTTGATGAAGCGGCCAGCCAGGTCTTTTGCTTTTTCTTCCCATTGGCAAGCGCATTCGTAAGTATCGCGAGGATCAAGAATCTTCGGATCTACATTAGGCAATTCAGTAGGAACCACGAAGTCGAAGAAAGGAATAACCTTCGTCGGAGCCTTGTCGATAGAACCGTCGAGGATAGCGTCGATGATACCACGAGTATCTTTGATAGAGATACGTTTGCCGCTACCGTTCCAACCAGTGTTAACCAAGTATGCCTTAGCACCAACCTTGTTCATCTTCTTAACCAATTCTTCTGCATATTTAGTAGGATGCAGGCTCAGGAAAGCAGCACCGAAGCAAGCAGAGAATGTCGGAGTCGGTTCAGTGATACCACGTTCTGTACCAGCCAACTTAGCAGTAAAGCCAGACAAGAAGTAGTACTGAGCTTGTTCAGGTTCAAGATAGATACCGGAGGTAATACACCGAATGCGTCAGCAGACAAGAAGATTACCTGGTGAGCGTGAGGACCCTTAGAAACCGGTTTAACAATGTTATTGATGTGGTAGATAGGATAAGAAACACGAGTGTTTTCTGTTACGCTCTTGTCAGCGAAGTCAATCTTACCGTCAGCAGCTACTGTAACATTCTCCAACAGAGCGTCACGCTTGATGGCAGCGTAGATATCGGGTTCGCTTTCTTTATCCAAGTTAATAACCTTAGCGTAGCAACCACCTTCGTAGTTGAATACACCTTCGTCATCCCATCCGTGTTCATCGTCACCGATCAACAGACGTTTCGGGTCAGTTGACAAGGTAGTCTTACCAGTACCGGACAGACCGAAGAAGATAGCAGAGTCAGTACCTTCATGTTAGTGTTGGCAGAGCAGTGCATAGAAGCGATACCACGCAACGGGTTCTTGTAGTTCATGATAGAGAACATACCCTTCTTCATTTCACCACCGTACCAAGTGTTCAAGATAACCTGTTCGTTGGTCTTCAAGTTGAATACAGTAGCTGTTTCAGAGTTCAGACCCAGTTCCTTGTAGTTGTCAACTTTTGCCTTAGAAGCGTTGAATGATACGAAATCGGGTTCTCCGTAGTTAGCCAGTTCTTCAGCAGTCGGGCGGATGAACATGTTAGTTACGAAGTGAGCCTGCCATGCCACTTCCATGATGAAACGTACTTTCATACGAGTAGCGGGGTTGGCGCCACAGAAAGTATCAACAACGAACAGACGCTTGCCGCTCAATTCCTTTACAGCCTTAGCCTTTAGGTCAGCCCAAGCTTCTTCAGAGCAAGGTTTGTTTGTCGTTTTTGTATTCTTCAGAAGTCCACCATACAGAATCCTTGCTGGCTTCATTCATTACGAAGAATTTATCTTTAGGAGAACGACCGGTATAGATACCTGTCATTACATTTACAGCACCCAGTTCAGTTACCTGACCTTTTTCAAAACCTTCCAAACCTGGTTTGGTTTCTTCTGCGAACAGTACATCGTAAGACGGGTTGTGGATAATTTCCTTCACGTCTTGGATACCGTACTTGCTTAAATCTAAATTTGCCATTTCTTTTAATGATTTAAAATGTTGGTATTTGGTTTATAATCTCTTTCCTTAATCTCTTTTACCTTTGATTTACAAGGAAAAACGGGTGTAGAAAAGCTCTTTTTTTCCTGCTTTTCAGCAGGTCCCTTGTTTTTCGCCTACAAAAGTAATACTTTCTTTTTAAAGAAAAGCTCTATTAGAGAAATTTTTCTCTAATAGGAAATCTTTTATAAAACCATAACAATATCTGCTAACTGAATGTTGCAAATTGGGTGAAATTCGTTTACTTTGCACATCAAAACATTCTATAATTATGAAGGTTATCAACTTTGCCGAGACAAATTCTGTCTTGAACCAATACGTGGCAGAAATTCGTGATGTAGCAGTCCAGGCGACCGTATGCGTTTCCGCCGTAATATTGAACGCATTGGAGAGATAATGGCGTATGAAATGAGTAGGAACTGACGTATTCTGTCAAGCAGGTACAGACTCCCTTGGGGGTGGCGTCGGTCAGCACACCCGATGACGAGGTGGTGATTGCCACTGTTTTCCGTGCCGGATTGCCTTTGCATACTGGATTCTTGAATATGTTCGACCATGCCGGGAACGCTTTTGTTTCCGCTTACCGTTATTATAAGGATAAGGAATGCCGTACGGTGGATGTACACATCGAATACATCGCTACTCCGGATTTGTCCAAGAAGACATTATTGATTGTAGACCCGATGCTTGCCACGGGAGAAAGTATGGAATTGGCCTGGAAGGCTTCGTCACCAAGGGGATGCCGGCCAAGTTGCAGATAGCTTGTGTCATAGCCAGCCAGCAGGGCGTAGAGCATCTGGAAAAGCTGTTCCCTGGAGATGAAGTGACCTTGTGGTGTGCAGCAATCGACCCGGAGATGAACGAGCATTCCTATATCGTTCCCGGGCTGGGAGATGCCGGAGATTTGGCGTTCGGTGACAAGATATAAGGTTCATATATCTTTTCCATCAGCCTTTTCCCAAGTGCGGCCTATAATGACCCGGTTCATAATAATTGTGGATGTCTTCCGTGTATTCGTTGATACCGGTGAAATCAAATACATTCCGTTTTCCGAAGAAGCGCTTCAGTGTCTTTACGTCGGCAGGGTTTATGTTGACTTGCAGGTAGTCGGGACTGATAATGATTTTTACATCGGTATCATGTTTCCGGCAAATCCACTTTATTTCCTGCAACAGATTGATTTGCTTTTCCCTGAGCACTTGGGGGGCTTCCCGGTATTTCCCGTCTCTATAATTCTTCATTTTCTCTTTGGTGAATTCTCCTTTCCGGTTTTCCCAGTACTTATCTCCCTCTTCCTTTATCATTTTCTCTCTGGGATTTAACACGTCATTGGTTACCGGGTTTCGGGTGGAGCCATAGGGGTTTATAACCCCTTTCATGTAAGGGCGATAGGTATGGAACAGCTTGTAGTCCAGATAGGGGAAGAGAAAGTTCGGGTAGAAGAAGGCTTGGCAGAATTCCTTCTGAAACTTGAAGCTGCTTATTCCCGATATGGCGGGCGGCAGAATGTTGGAATGTCCGGTGAGGCAACGGTCGTTGTGCAATGATTCCTTGTCGATAATCAGCAGTAGGTTCTTGATTGTTGCACCTGCTTGTCCAGTGCCTTCAGCTTCAGGCAGACGGCGGCAAGGCTTTCGGCATTTCCGAATAGCCGTACGGCTCTTCCGCCGTGGAGGTATTTCTCCCATTCATGCATTGATAAGCCATAGTGCAGGAGTTTCCCA
>ENA-OQCP01000046-OQCP01000046.1-human-gut-metagenome-genome-assembly--contig:-NODE-46-length-43501-cov-3.909024_pt1 | contig 43501 bp, 61 predicted proteins | sample MGYA00242760_ERZ504583 | MGnify/ENA primary metagenome ERZ504583 (study PRJEB26092, sample SAMD00036308) | human gut metagenome | host: Homo sapiens | study: EMG produced TPA metagenomics assembly of...
CCCCAAAAGATGTGCAGGAATTGTTGGGACACTCAGATGTCAGTACCACAATGAACGTCTATGCTCACTCCACAAGAGATGCGAAACGAAAATCGGTTCGGCTTCTTGATAAAGTGGTGGGCAATGACTAAAAAAATTTCCCTTATTTCCCTTGTGATTATCTCATAAGGGCAAAAATAAGGGAAACTACATATCATTTCACTAATGGACAGGCGGGAAAGCTATAAAATGGGGAAAGTTAGAGGAATAATTATATAAATTTCAGTTTGTAGAATTTGCAATATCCTCAAGAATTGACCTTTGCTGATTCGTATATTGCCCTTCAACAACTACTTCATCAGCACCTAATTCAAAGTCGTGTACATAAATTTCAAAATTAAATATTCTAAATGATCTATTATTACATAAAAAATCCTTTTGCAATTCATCTGCATTTGCAAGTCTAATATCATCCTTATCTGCAATAATACCTCTTTTTCGAAAACCATCTGAAAGTTTAGAAGCAATTGCATACATATCATTTTCCTGCTTGATAAACGCAATCACCTTAGTACCAGAAAAATATGAATTTACTAAATCACTAGTTTCCGAGTCCGATAAACCACTATGAAAAATCTTTAAAACAGAATATGCATCTGCAACTTCAATGATTTGTTCATCTTTTGCCTTATATGATGGTTCAAAATACTGTCTAACCATCGCCATTGCACTTTCATCAAAAGGTGTGCTATTTAGCGGTTTCTTCTTCACAAATGCATTTGAAATTTTTTGTCCTAATTTACTAGAAGACATTAAATCATCAGAGAAAATAGTGAAATCTTTTGATGATACTACATCTAGCCTTACATCTCTGTACTCCTTTTCAGAAATAAACGGATAACATACCATAGACAGCACAACCGGACTAATGCTAATTGATCATTCAAAAAGTTGAGCCAATCAAACCTATACCCTCTTGCCTGTTTTTCTGGAGAGCCATAAACCCTAGAATCTCCTTCGATAATAATTTCATCAGGACCTTTTACATCAAAAATGTACTTTGCCAGCCAACCTTTGACCTCGATTACCATTATTCCAACATTCTTTATTAGAAGTGCAAAATCAAACTCTCTATCATCAACAACCTCTCGATGATTGTACACAACAACATCATTAGGCAATAATGAAGACAATTTTTCCCATACTAATGCTTCGCCTTTATATTCAGTTGGCTTATTATCCATCATTAATGCCATAAAGCATCGTTCCTCCTAAATTTCTGATTTGAGCACATTCAGGAACTCATTTATATCTTTTTCTGTTGTATACTTATTGATTGAAACCCTAAGTACCTTTGTAACTTTATCTCTTAATCCTAATGCCTGAATTACATAGGATGGTTCTCCTGCACTACATGCCGATCCAGTCGATAAAGCCACCTCATTGCTAATCTTTTTAATGAATCTCTCATTGTGAAAATCAGCTTTATCAACTACCAAATTGATAATTCCGGCCACACGCTTTGTCGCTTCAACCGTAGTATGTATTCCATCAATATTTACAATTCCTTGTAACAATAATTCATCTAATTTTTGAATACGTTCTTTATTTTTTTTCATGTCTCGAAGTGCTATCTCAGCAGCCTTTCCAAACCCAACTATATTATGCACTGCATGTGTCCCTGCACGATATCCATATTCTTGTTCACCACCGTGCATAAATGCAGTAATCGGAGCAATTCCATATGCATCAGACTTCATATATGCTGCTCCAATTCCTTTTGGACCATAAATCTTATGTGCTGAGCATGATGCATAATCGATTCCTAATTTCTTGACATCAATTTCAAATTTCCCCAAAGCCTGCGTCAAATCAGAGTGAAGTGCTATATTACTATTTCTGCATATCTTGGACACCTTACTTACATCACTAATCGTTCCAATTTCATTATTTACATAAAGCATAGAAACGAGTGCGGTATTTTCTTTTATAGCCTTTTCTATCTCTTCAACACTAATTTCTCCATTAGGAGTAACCCCAACAAATGATGCTTCAAATCCCCGATTCACTCTTTTTTTCTCTCCGAATAAAGATATGGTTGGATCATTGTTGGAATACAATTCTCCATTCAGATACTTGCATGTATTCAGAGTTGCTTTATGCTCCACAAGCGATGTAATTACATGATTTCTTCCATCACCATAATATTTTCTATAGTCCAAATATCCTTTGATGATGAAATTTGTACTCTCAGTTGCTCCAGATGTGAATATTATCTCCTCTGGCTTAGCACCAATTAACTTTGCAACCTTCTCTCTCGCCTCTTCTACTGCTTCTTTTGCATTTGTTGCTTTGCAATAGTACTTGCTAGAAGGATTTCCAAATTCTTCACTGAGATATGGTAGCATTGCATCTTTAACTTCTTCATCAATTGGAGAAGTTGCACTATTATCTAGGTAAATCATTTAAAATTTCTCCTTCATCAGAATTCGCTTCGTTTCAATCTTCCTAAAATAAACTTCTTAATCATACTAAATCCTTGATATGACGCATACCCCGTAAAAGTTCCTCCAACCAACCAATCTTCTTCCTTTACATCTGTTTTTTCTAAGATATTTTTAAATTTTATATATCCCTCTTCGTTATCGTCATAACAGTCAGAAAACACCCCAAATAAAGTATTAACGCCAATCCCTTTACAAATATTATAGCTACTGTTATATCTGTGTTCTCTTCCAAAACAGATTGGCCACTGTTCAATTACTATATTCCAAGCTCTCTCTACTACTTCACGTATGTGGTCTACTGTACAATCATATTGTTCTCGAGATAACGCATCAATTGTTTGTATCTTAAAATATTTTTCAATAATTGGAACAATACTCCTAGAAAAGGCAATTATAGATATTGGTTGCTCGTTTCTTTTACCAATCTCATCTGCTTGAATTATCAAGCCATTCCAAGCACTTTTCGGATCCGCACTCATTGCTTTTGCGACATCCATTGAGATTGCTTGCATAATCTCTTCTGATACAAGCATCTTTTCATTATTCTTCATATACGCTTTTGTCTTTTTATTTTTTAAAGCGACTGCTAAATCCGTCCTTACCTTCTTGCCTTTACTATTTAAATTAATAAATGCATCAATTTCAGTTAAATCATCTTTTTTTTCAATAATCATGATGATGACTGGCAATTCAAATGTTTCATTTAAATGGTTATATTTATCTAAGCTTTCTTTTGAATAGCCATTTTTAAGGCATTTCATCCCTTCTATTCTATGCTGACCATCAACTATCCTTATTTTATTTTTAATTTCTAATTCCGTACCGTCAAATGAATAATCTTCTTTTCCCATCGCTGCAATTATTGCAGAAGGAAGTATGGGTTCCTTCTCTGTCATAAAGTATTTGGCTATTTTTCTATAATGCGCTGGCACTGGTGGTCTCTGATAATCTGTATCATTTTCTGCATCATAATGCATTACCATAGAAATATTTTCTAAATCAGAAATTTTCATCTTTGTCATATACATAACTATATTTTCTTGTCTTAACTGAATTGCTTTGAACATTATGCTTCCTCCTTTCCAACCAATCTTTCTATTTCCTCTTCTTTTAGATTATTACGTAATTTAATCGCATTTATAATTTCTTCATTTAATTTCAAACTATAGTCATTTCTATTTTCTGCAATTTCCAAGAATTCTATTAATGCTTCGTCTTCAACCTTTCTCCCACAAAGATATACCGTTGATAGGTACAAAATTTTTTTTATCAGTTGAATATTCTCATTAAATAATTCTATATCAAGTTTTGTCATATTACTAATTATGCAATCTTGAATATAACACAACTGGCTTGATAGAATATCCTTGGTCTTTTTTAATTCTATGTCGAGAACAAAGAAACTTATTTTATTTCTATCCTTGGCGATTTCTAAGAATACATCATCTATTAATTTGACGATATCTAAGTCTTCTTCTTGATTTAAAATATCAATTACTTCTAGTATGTCTAAATATAATTTTCTAATTCTTCCTGCCATGTCAGATAATATTTCAGAATAAGTTTTTTCATCTTCTATAAAAATACTCTTATACATTAAATATAGAAATTGCCAAAATACGTCTCCATTTTGAACATTATCATTTATTAATCTCGATATACCCAAATTCAAATCAGCAATTTCTCTTTCTATAAAATTCCTTTCATTTAATGCCTCATATTCATCTTTTAGCAAAATATCATTTGCCTTATCAAGTTTATCAATCAATTTGTTAAACTTATTTAAGTTATCCTTGACACTTGTACTTATTCCAAAATACATATCTACAAGCAAAACATAGGATTCTCTCAAATCAATTTTACATCCAATAATTGACTGAACCCTTGCTGAAAACTTTTGCGAAATCATTGCTGCTGATATTTGTCGTATTTCTTGAATCTGATTTTGGTTTGTTTTCTTCATATGTTTTTCTAACGCGGACATCTCAACATCAATATTGAGAAGTTCATTATGAATATTCTTCATCAACCCTGCATAAAAATCATTACTAATTGTATAATCATAATTCTTATAGAACAAAGAATGTTCAATTTCACCCCAAAAATAATTCGTCAACGATTTTATTTGTAATTCAATTCTAACCGGAACACTATCAACCCATAAACAATCCATCCGATAAATATCAAGATCATTTTTTGTTTTTCTGGTTGATCGTCTAAACAAACATAGAACTTTTCTCCCTCTTGATAATGATATTCTTTACCCTTTATCTTCTTTCTATCTACTAGCAGCTTGGCCAATTGATTATATATGTCTTGTTCGTCCTCGTTTAACATGCAAACGATTCTAATACCTATTCCATCAGGCAAATCATTAACGAAATCCTCTGCATTGCTATACTTTACTAGGTAATTTTTTCTATAAATTTTTTCAGCTATATTATCTGCATCCTTAACTCTTCCACTAATTGTAATCCCGTGATTCTCGCTTAGTAATGTTTCTAAATAGCTCTCAACCTTACTAATTATCTCTTCGTAATTCGATTTTCTGTTTTTTTAGTACTTTTGTAGCTTCAACAATAAATTCTTTTGCTTGCATTTTTTCTCCCACTATACAGTGTCACCTTCTCCTAACACTTGTAAAATATATTTATCCATATTTCCTGCATGGTTATACATATCCAATAGCAACTGGCTTCCTCTATCAATATGTGCCTTGACATACTGCGGAAAATACTCTTCATCGGACAAATATCTTCCTTCCACCTGTTCAATAAGCACCTTAAAGTACGTATCATTGTCACCAGTAATCGTTTGTCTATTCAAATCCAAGCCATCTGAATCTGATTTGTAATCTCTTACAGATGTTTTTTCCATTAGAGACCAGGCTATTGCATGTTTTACCAATGTATATGGCTTATAGTTTGTTCTATTTTCTAATTCCTCAAAGATTTCTTGCGTCCTCTTCGATGTTTTTAATCTAAATATCATTGGCTACACCTCAAAAAAATAATGATTTTCTACAGTTGTTCTGTTTTCATTTTCATCATTTATCAACAGATACTCTTTAGCTACATAAGGCTTAACTATATTATAATACTCTTCATTTATCTCTTCGTCAGTAGACAGAATTATTACTTGACCACTGATATTAGGGAAAAACTTTTCAGAGATTTCTCGTCTATGATTTGCATCTATTCTTGCATATGGTGTATCGATTACAAATGGTATATCCTGACCAGAAATTTCAATAATTGCCCAATATAATGCAAGTATAAAAATCTGACGTTCTCCCTTAGATAATCTGCCGAGTTCAATCTTTTTATATAGATGAATCTGTTCATTATCTATATCATCTTCTAAAATATTAGTAAGTTGCTAAGCGAAGATAACTTCAATAATTTTATTAGTTGCTTCTCGCCTTTTGCTCCTATCAATTTGTGAACTCTGAGATTCCAAGATTCCTATATAGAGTCAAAAGTTCCCTACTGCTGTAAACTTCATCTTGATAGAGATTAAAATCAAAATTCTTGCCTATCTCGATATGCGTAATAAGATTATTCTTGCGATAGACAGTCTTCAGCTTTTGAACTATCACTTTTTCAAGCTGTCTTCTTATTTTAGTGGTCTTTTTCTCCAAAAACTGTTCCATCATTACAGAAATCCCAGCACTCAATTCATATACATGCTTATTCTGCGCATTAGATTTAAGCTTCTGAAACGCCTTGTCTCTAATCTGTTCTTTTGCCTGTAATTCTTTTCCAATATCTTCTAATCTACGTTGAGTTTCATATAATTTTCGCGTTAAATCATCTTTCTTTTTAAGTATTTCATTCTCTTTTTGTACAAAGGCATTAACATCTTCTTCGCTCATTGAGTTTTTTAAAATTCGATTAATTTCAGCTGTTCTATCAGATGCTTCCTTTCTACGCTTAATCGTTTCGATCATTGTTTCAGTATCAAAATCATCAAGTGCGGATACGATTCCATTCACTCTTCCAATTTCTTCCTTGGATAAATCAAACATCATTTCCATATCATCATGAAAACCTTTTGGTCTGAATGTATCAAGCAAATGCTCCATAAGCTGATCTATTTTTTCATCTGGTACATCATCTTTTAACAACTCTTCAATTGCATTTCTCTTCAACTTATTCTGAACATAATAGAAAATTTCACCTTTTTCCTCAAAATCCAGCTGCGTTATAATTGGATCAGCAAAATCTTTCAAGATATAAAAAGGCATCAGTCCTTCGACAAACATTTTAATATTTGTCAATGTTTCCGTCTTGATTTTTTCAGCCTGACTATACTCGTCCTCAAGTTGCTTCTTTTCTTTTCTGGATATTCCTCCTGCATTTTTGAAAGAAGTCTCTAACTCTGTGAGCTGTACTTCCACCTCTTCTAAATTCTTCGTCAACTTACTTACTTCAATTTCTAAATGTTCCTTTTCAGACTCCATTGACTCAATTTCTTTTTTTGCACACTCATATTCTTCAAACGTATTGTTATCTACGCTTGAATTATTTTTTGATACATAACCATGTGTGTACTTTCTAATAATTTCAAACACATCCATTCCACATAATGTAAAAACAGCATTTCTTACATATGTGTTATAGGAACTGGTTGAGAATATATTTCCAACTTCCTCACCATCGAACAAAAAGAATTCAAACAAATCCGGCGGTATTATACTCTGTAAGTAATTTTCAAAGTATGATAATTCCTGCTCATCTAGTTTTACACCATCTTTTTCAACCAAATATTCTTCTGTCAGCTTTTGAACAGTATAATTCCACTTTCTAGTGATGACATAACTCTTAATTTCTCTTTCTATCTTGAGTTCCAGTGTAATCTGTACTTCTGCCTCTACAGCTTCCTGCTGAAATGCTTTTGAATTGATTAAATCCTTAATTTTTGATGTGTAGTGAGAATTTGCTCCAACATAGCCATATGCCAGCGGACCATATAACGCAACTTTTATAGCAGTAAAAAGTGATGTTTTTCCGGCACCATTCTTACCACCAATTAAAATTATATTTTTTTCTTTGTCTGTTATCTTAAAATCAAACTCGTTATTACCTTCATAGGAGCTGAAATTATATAATTTTACTTTATTGATTTTCATTTTCAATCTCCTCAATTATCTCATAATGTAACCATTGCTGATTTAACAGCCTATCCATTCCATCTCTTAAAATTCTCTGGTTTGAATAGTTCTTATTCTTATATACAGACAATAGTAAATTACGAACCAATTCCTCTGGCACATCATTCTGTTTCGCTAAGACTTCTAATTCACTTACTGTCTCTTCATCTATCAATGGTTCTTTATAATCATACCAGGGAAGTTTTTCTCCCATGATATCTTTATATAATTCAACCAATACTCTACGAGATAAATCCAATTCCTGATCCCATATTTCATCAATTGCTTTCAGTTCTTCTATTGTGATCAGTTCATATCCCATTATCTTCTGAGTTTCCAATAATCTTTTCAAGATCATTTTTCTTGCTTTCCAATTAAAAGGGCCAAATCCCATATTACCCTGCTTATCTCTATAAACAGTACCATTTCTTCTCTTTTTCTCGCGATATTCTTTAATATCACGAATGCTTATCAACCAACTTCTGAATTCTGCTAATGGAATCAATTCTCTATGTCCACTTTTGATAAACCCATTTAAAGATTTATCTTCTTTTACTACAGTACAAACCCAACATCCAAAGCGTGAGTTACCACAACTTTGTGTCTGTCCTCCTGCCTGCATGCCTGCGAAAGGACATTCTCCACTATCTGCATCAGCATACAATGAAACCAACTCACTATTATCTGATCCCCATGGTGTTCTACCTCCATCGCATCTAAGTAAAACATCCCATACATCATCTGTTGTTAACTCAACAATAGGATTATAAACATATGCATCTTGGATTGTTTCATGACGATTCAAAAGTCTGTTAGCTAATTCTCTACCTTCAATTCTTCTCTTTCTTGCAATACTCTCAGCTTTTCTTACTCCAAGAAGAACAACAACTTCTTTTCCTTCATCGTCAATAACTTTCTGTATATACTCACCACTTGGATTAATTTTTAATCTATCTGTACACCATCTAAACGTCCCATTCATTCTAGGTGTTGGAAACCCCCTACCAATTACATTTGCCCAAAACGAGTTATTTGCCGGCGGTGTTACCATTGCAGATTTTATAGGAAGTCCATCTCTATCAGCAGCTTTCCCTAGTAGGTCATTCATCTTATTCAAATAAATTTTTATAAGTGGATTTTCAATCAATGTGTCAGAGGATACAATATATACGTTTTTATGTCTTTCCTCCAGACTTAGTCCTAACAACATCTTATACACGAGTTCAACAACGGTTGTGGAATCTTTACCTCCACTATATCCAATAACCCATGGCCTGTCGTCAGACTTGTAAACATATTTAATTTCTTCAATTAACTCTTCAAGCGTATTCTCGTTAAAATAACTATTTGCCATCCTTATCACCTCTTTGTTGAGCTACTTCATTCAATAAACGCAAACTCAACTCTTTCTTTGTGTCGTCCATTGTTTCAACGACATTTAATATCTGCTGTTCATAGCTGCTTTCCTCAGTGATAAGCGTTTTCCTACCAATAAGTTCATCTAAAGAAATCTTGTATAAATCAGCTGCACCATGCAGAAATTCCACATCAGGTGCCGTGGTATTTCTTTCTATGTTACTAACAATTTGCTGAGATAAATTGAGAGCGTCCGCTAATTGTTTTTGTGTATATCCATTTTTCTTTCTCAGTTCAGATAATCTGCGTCCAATTTCCATAGAAATGCCCACCTTTCCAATTTTTAATTCTACTATAATCGCACTAATTTTACAATTAATTTTTGTATCGCCCTACTTGACTAACAGTATTTTTGTATTATAATAAAAATACAAATATCTTGTTAGTATTAAAATAAATAAGGAGGATGAAAACAATGTTTATTTGTAAAATTTGTAATGAAGAATACGATGACAACTTGCACTATAGCCGTGATTCACGCTATTGTAAAAAGTGTGGCGAGGAACATGCGGAATATCTTTCTTATCGTCGTGATACTTTAGCCTCTTTGCGAGCAATGCCCCTTGAAGCCAAAATTATTCAAACCAAATTTCTTATCAATCAAGCTATAAGCACTTTCGGTGAAGAACACTGTTATATTTCATATTCAGGTGGTAAAGATTCTACAGTGTTATCTCACATAGCTAAACAATTATACCCGAATATCTTGCATATTTTTGCAAACACCACAAATGAATTCCCCGAAACTCTTAAACATATCCAATGGGAAATAACCGAGAACCATACCAATATCATCACCGTTTTCCCTATAGATGCCAAAGGCGAGATGTGGAATTTCAAGAAAGTGGTTGAAAGATATGGATATCCTATGTTTTCCAAGCGTGTATCTAATGCCATCAGAACCTATCAACATGCTAGAACACCTCAAACAAAAACAAAATTCAATCGACTATATTGAACGCAACTTCAAAAAATACCAAAAGTATATGGAATTACCCATATCCGATAAAATGCTGTGATAAGCTAAAAAAAAGAACCTCTCCGTCGTAAAGCTAAAGAATTAGGAATGGAATGCGTTATTCTTGGAATTTTAGCTTCTGAAAGCTATCAACGCGAAAAAGCCTGGTTAGAATACGGTTGTAATGTATTCTATAAATCAAAGATAATCAATGCAAACCCCTCTCATTCTGGACGGATGAAGATATCTCTGAATACATAGAAAAATATCAAGTAAAGATCCCTGAATTATACAATATGGGTTATGTACGAAATGGTTGTATGTACTGTGGTTTCGGAGTTCAACTAGAATCACCAGAAACAAACCGATATAAAAAATTGAAAGAAACTCATCCAATACAATATGACTATTTAATAAATAATTTCAGTGGATTAATGTTACAGTTCGATATTTCTGCATAGCAAGTGAGCCAGAGAGAGGATATTTGTCTCTCCTCTGGCTTTTTCTTTTTACTTTAACAATCAACGTTATTTTCCACATACAAAAAACATGCCACCATACCTTTCCAGATACAGTGACATGTCTCACCCGACTATTCCTTTTCTCTATACTTCCTGCACCCAAGTTACTTTATCCGAAAACTCTGCTTGCAGGTATAAAGCATCTTTTGCACTGTTCAAAATAATCAATCTTACCATTCCCATTCACAAAATATGCCCAGTGCCTTTTATCTTTATCAGTCATAGGCACTTACCTGCCCTTCACTGTCTTTGGACCCACATGAGTCTTCGTATTCAGTACTTTACCATCTATAGCCTTTCCGGTATCCATCTTTACACAGGCAGCTTCAAATGCTTCCGCACCATACCGATACTCCTCTGTAGGTTCAGCCACAGCAAAGACAGGAGTGGCCTCCTGCAAACTAGAATCTGCTCTGTCAGCAGTTTCTACTTGCCTATCCTTCATGCGGTTAATCTCTACATCTCTTGCCAAATCCTCCACCTTATCAATGGATGCATCCAGACGAAGTATCATGGATTTATACACCTTCTTCTGCCCGGAATAATCCACCTCTTCCCTGTCAGCGAAGGTTCTGAACGTATTAGCACCTTCTGTCCGGCTTCTCTCATTCCCTTCCCAAAAGCATCAATATTTGAGATAGTATGCTCTGTATCAGCAATTCCCTCTTTGACCTTATTTCTGATACCCATAAGCTTATCTTTCAAATAGAAATAACTCTGTAGACCTTGCGGACGTCTTTTATAGTCACGTAAATTTTTCAGTTAGTGAACTACATCGGTAATTGAATTACCGAGCATCAGATATGTATGGCTTCGCCATACAGATTCTGGGTGCGTCCATGACACCTTTACTGCTACCTTTTTGGGGTTACACAGCTACTTTTATGATCAGGGGAGAAGATAATCCGGTAACGGATATCTTTTTCTCTTTGCCACATCCGGCAAAATATTTTCTCATAATGTTATATGCCCCTACTGCATCCGCATTATATACTGACAACTGGTCCTTATACAATCCCCTGCTTGTTCTGTTACATTTCTTTGCATATTCTTTTGTTACTTGTGGTGCATGTGGGCAACACTGGCTTGAATATTCTTCTGTCTGTTTCGCAAGTGTAATTCCATGCATTACAAGTTTATACTCCAGCATTCCATATATTTTTGCATAAGGCAGTGCATGAAGTTTTTGATTTGTCACTTTTCCCAGATTCTTATTCCTTCGAATATTTGTGATATCACCAATAATAACCGTGTGGATATCATTTGCTTTACAATAATTCACTACTGCTCTGGTCACTTTGTGAAGATAGTCGTGAATACAGTTTCGCTTTTTCTTATATACCTTAAGCATATGTTTGGATGGCTTCGGATACTTAATCCCTTCTGCTGACTGACAGCTGTTCCATTGATGCCCAAGTCTTGCGATTTCTTTATCATATTTCCGGGAGATTTCCAGATATTTTCTTCCAAGGATAAAACTTGTGCCCGCAGAATCATAACAGGTCATCAGATTGTGGAGACCCAGATCAATCGATAAATAGTGTCCGTTATCCTGCATTTTTTCCACATCTTTTACGTCATAAATCACGATAACCTGACACACATTTTTCTGATCCGGTGGATATATCTTAATCTGTTTGATGACATCCGTGTTCTGGAAAATCTTATTTTCCAAATACAGATAGTTGTCACAGATGTCATATGTATGCTTCAGATACTCCTTTAGCTGCTTCGGAAGTGATAATCGTACCCTTTTGCTTCCGGATACATGTACAATTGCATTCTGCATATAGGTAATTGTCATACCGCTTTGTTTAAATCTTGGCGGCTTTGGATTCTGGATGCCTTTATTTTTTATCAGTGCGTAAAATGACTTCCATGATTTATCCACCAGCTTGCACACTTCCTGCGCCGTCTGCGAGGGCATGGATTTGAACCACATATTTCCTTTTAACCGCGCTTTCTGATCATACCAGTCAGGGTAATGGGCCATTCCAATCTCCTTGAAATTGCGGCGTTCATAGTTGCACACGTTCCAGAGTTTAGATGCCGCATAGCACATATGGCCTATGATATTAGACTCTGTTGTATTCAGTTGAATATCTGTTTTATGTGACAGCAGCATGTTCTTTTCCTCCTTAATAAGATTTACTCTGATGTTCAAATAGTTTCCTGCCACTGATTCCCTTTAAATATTTTACAATATCTGTGACAGACAGCTTGGGGGGCTGACACAAAACAATGAATATAGTCTCCTTCACCCACTTCAAATAAATGGACTATGAAGCCCTTATCCATGGTAATTAATGTTGTACACGCAAGTGCGTGAATAAATTAAATTTTCCTTCATACACATAGTGTACCACATCTCCAAGAATAGAACAAGTGTTCCGTTTAAGAATCCAAAAAAAGGAGACGTTAAAGTCTCCAATGTAACCTGTGGTTACACACTTTCATCTGCGGCAATTGAATTACCGAGGATTCCCACTTTTTATCCTAAAATCGTTCGGGGTCTCACGGATGACTATCGCCTTTCCTTATCCAATACTGCCCATCCACTGATGCGATTCCAATGTCTAATGCCAGGATGTACTTCATAAACAATTTCTCCTTTTCTGTGTAATTCACGCAATATAAAAATAATATGTAACATTTAACATAATAATAAAGCAAAATCTGATACCTTATTCCTATAATATCACACTTTCCAGAATTTGTATCATTATAATCTTAATTTTTGTTCGAAACTTTGTTTTTTCACAGATTTATAGTATAATATTCATCATGAAATTACAAAAATTATACAGCAAGGTCCGTCAGGCCCTTGACGACTACAATATGATAACTGAAAATGACAAAATCGCCATCGGTGTCTCAAGCGGAAAGGATTCTCTCACACTGCTCTATGCGCTTTCCGGCATCAGAAGCTTTTATCCTGTGCCCTTTGAGCTTGTAGCGATAGCGGTTGACCTGGGATATGAGGATTTTGATTTGTCTCCGGTGAAGGCGCTGTGTGATGAGCTCTCTGTTGAGTTTTATGTGGTGAAAACTGATATTGGAAGAATATCTCTTGAGAAATCTAAGAATCAGGCTAGTCCCTGCTCATGGTGTGCAAAGCTTAGAAAGGGAGCTTTGAATGATTTTGCGTTGTCTGTCGGCTGCAATAAAGTAGCATACGCACACCATATGGATGATATTATAGAGACTATGTTTCTTTCCCTGCTATATGAGGGACAATTTTATTCTTTCGCGCCTGTTACACAGCTGGACGGCAGTGGGCTTGCCATCATCCGTCCGCTTATGTATGTCGGCGAGTCTGATGTGAAGGGCTTTAAGAATAAATACAATCTGCCGGTGTGCAAGAATCCATGTCATTACGACGGCCACACACGGCGCGAATATGTAAAGCAGCTTGTCAGACAGCTCAATATGGAAAATCCGGGTGTCAAGAAGAGACTGTTTTCTGCTATTCAAAACGGCAATATCGATGATTGGGTGAAATGCACTAAGCCTTCCGATGCTTCATAGAGCGCTTTTTCTCATACATCCTTGAATCAGCCTCACGGATTATCTCATTAATATCCTTTGTGCTGTTATCGTTTTTCACAGCATATCCCATGGCAGCTGTGATAGGCACTATATTATTTCCATCAGTGATACATCCGAGATTATCCATCTTTTTTTTACTTGCATTCATGAATACGGTCTCGATATCCGGTTTTGTCGAGATAAATACGAATTCATCACCACCGACTCGGTAACACTGTCCGTATTTTCCAAGAGAAGCACTCATCACATCTGCAACGCGTTTTATCATCTCATCACCCTTCTGATGTCCCATTGTATCATTTACCTTTTTCAGATTGTTTACATCATAAATCGCAATCAGCATGTATGGGATTTCATCATCTTCAAGCTCCTTGACCTTTTCCATATATGAGGTACGATTGAGTAAATCAGTTAATCCGTCATGATAAGCAAGCCTGCTAAGCAACTCATTTTTGATATTGCGCTGATAAGAGGCAAGGAACTTTTTATAATTTGAACTATTTCCATGAAAAAGAATATCAATATGCCGAGTCTGATAAAATAGCTTGTTTCTCGTCCAGTGCCTCGCCATAGAATTATGATATCCGTCATAGCCATAAAGCTTAAAACAATACAGCCTATATTGTGATATATATTCTCTTTTGGTGCCTTTACAATGCCCTTTATCGTCGAAACAAGAATAAAGAGCATAGAAATTGCAAATACAACATGTACCAGAAAAAGTGTCTCATGATAATCCATGATTTCGGTTATTTCACCGATAAAGCAGCCTGCAAATACTATCTCGCCAATTACGCATAGTATCGCGCTTATACGTTTACTATAGCTGTCATACATCTGACTTAAAAATATTAAAAACGGTAGAATAGAAAGCCTCAGGGCTGTTTCTGCTATCACATGATATATATGGCATCTCCAAAAACAAGCTGTAGATATCGTCCGTCTGTTGTAAGATATAAGCCTGATACAAATGCTGTAACACCAAGATTCAAAAACTCAATGCCTACTATCTTTTGCCTTGTAAGAGGAATAAATAGTAAAAGCATTACAACACCCAGTACCATAATAATAAAGCTGATACAGAAAGAATTGAATCTTTTTTGTTGTTGAAATTGTATGATATCAGAAATATCGCCTATGTACATTTCATCAAGCTTTGCACTGTCGTCATCTTTATATGGATTTTCAATTTCAATCTCCAGTAGCTTGCCATCACTTTCTGCAGGGATAAGTACATTTACAAAAAGAGCCCCGGGTGTCTTTCCAAAAAACTGTGAACAGAAATGATTGTTCCTGTATTGGCATACCCCATCTATGAACACCTTGATATTTGATGTTTTTGCAAAGAAAAACAATGTTTTATTACAATCAGCTGCCGTTATAGTACGATGGATTACTGTAGTGCCGGATAAATGGTCTAGTGAAGCCTCAGACTCCTCGCAATTTAACCATCCTGTTGAAAAATCAGAATATGTATCCGTCGTCTTTGGCTCATGATTACTCATCGGAGCTACTGCACTTATTATCACCATTAAAGCAGCAAAAATCAGGATAAAATATATAACTACAGGAAGCCTGTTTATTATAATATCTTTTTTTAATGATTTTTCCATAAAAATGCCTTTCATACTTATATCTTTTACAGCTTGTCCGAATCCAGTACAATCGTAAATGGCCCGTCATTCTCAAGCTCTATCTTCATATCGGCTCCAAACACCCCTCTTTGTACTCCGGGAACTGCCTTATCACACTCGCTGATGCAGTATTCATAAAGCTCGTTTGCCATATCAGGACTTCCTGCCTCCACAAATGAAGGCCGATTGCCTTTCTTACAATTTGCATAAAGCGTAAACTGCGATATGAGCAAAAGCTTTCCGTCTACATCATTTATCGAAAGATTTGTCTTGTCATTCTCATCGGCAAAAATTCTCATGTTTATAAGCTTTTTGATCATTTTATCAGCAATCTCTTTAGTGTCTGTCTCTGCTATGCCTATCAAAACGCACAGTCCCTTTTCTATGCTGCCGGTTATATTTCCATCTATAGTGCACTTTGCATGGTTTACACGCTGTATTACAAATCTCATTATTATGTTGTCTCCTCAAATATGTTATTTACATGTTATAAATTGGATATAATTATTTTGTTACAATTTATATGACATATAGTTTTACTACCATTTTTATCCAACAATAACCGTATTATTCTAAACCATATTTATAAAATAAACAAGTCTGTCTGTGACTTTTCCCACATAGTTTCAGTCAAGATCATATGAACACCGCAATCCCTAAAGTGTATTTCATTAGGCAATTTGTATTCATTTATAAGCTTTCGTGTACATTTATGAATTATATTGTCAAGTGACATATTACTGTGTTAGAATTATAGATATAAAACTTCTACAAACCATTTTTTAAGCTAAAGGAGGATATTTATGAACTACAATATTGAGGGAGAGCCATTACCGGTTGTGATCTGCAACCTTGAGGCAAACGAGACTATGATTACCGAAAAAGGTGCCATGTCATGGATGACTCCAAACATGAAGATGGAAACTACATCAAATGGAGGCATCGGCAAAATGTTTGGCCGTGCATTTTCAGGTGAGAGTATGTTCCAAAATCGCTACACATCTATGGGTGGTCCGGGAATGATAGCATTTGCATCATGCTTTCCAGGATGCATCAGACCCTTCCAGATTGCACCGGGACAGGAGATAATTGCTCAGAAATCAGCATTTCTTGCTTCAACCTCCGGAGTTGAGCTGTCCGTATTTTTCCAAAAAAGAATAGGAGCAGGTTTCTTCGGCGGTGAGGGCTTTATCATGCAGCGTCTGTCAGGAAACGGATTGGTATTTTTGGAATTTGACGGCCACATAAAGGAATACGAGCTTGCACCCGGTCAGCAGCTGGTGATTGATACCGGATACTTAGCCGCTATGACAGGAAGCTGCCAGCTCGAAATTCAGACTGTTCCGGGTATCAAAAATGTGGTATTCGGCGGTGAAGGATTATTCAACACCGTTGTCACCGGACCTGGCCGTGTATGGCTCCAGAGTATGCCGGTTTCTCAGCTTGCAGGTGCAATCAGACCTTTTATTCCAACAGGCAACTAAACCTATAAAACAGGACTGTCGATATTCAGGCAGTCCTGTTTTACACTTTGTACTAAATTCTATGGTTTTATATTTTATCTATGCCATACCATTTGCAGTTTTGTACTTCCATAGCATCTCAGCATGATTCTGCTCTTCTATCTGTATATCTGCCAATAACTTTCTGATATCCGAATTTCCAAATACAAATACATCGGAATTGTACTCGCCGGATACTAGCTTTTCTGTTCCTATACAGTCTGTAGCCAGATAACAGTCAGCTTTCTTGTCCTCAGAATTGCCAAGCGAATCGTATGTTGCAGCAGGGTTATAATTCTTCCCCTTAGAATCATTGCAGTCAACTGACGGAACCTTTCCCTTAATCACCTGATCCAAAGAGTCAAAATGCTTTTGCTCATCCCTTGCTATTTCTTCAAAAAGCTCCTTAAGCACCGGATCCTTTGCCTGATTGCTGTATTTGGTATACTTCTCTATGCATGCCTGTTCCTGTGTTTTTAAATCTTCAATAGCGTTTGTTTCTTTTTCTGTTAGAATCATTTAATAGACACCTCCTGTCAGCATTATTATGTACAAAGGTGTAAATTATATTTATGATTGCTACAATTTTAATTAAAAAAGCATCTAAACGAAATCGCAATTAAAAATAAGATACATAAAATAATTACTCACAGCACATGCTAAACTCATACTCAGGATGAAAAATAACAGTAACTATTCAGCATATTCAGGATAGCTGCAAATAAAAATCAAATTAAAACATCAAATAAACAAAACACAAATAAACAAGCATCAATCAGGAGGACTATTCATGAATAATACAGGGATATATAATGCCAATACACATAATACCGACCAGAATATCTACAGCCGGCAAAACTTTAAACAGTATAATACCAATAAATCCAACATCTACGGCATATCAGATGATAAAACTGACTGCAGCCGCCAAAGTGCCTTCTGCGATAGCACAAACTATGCGGATTTACCACTCGGATGCGTATGCGAAGGAACTGAAGTTAGAAACAGTGCTGACGAAAATGTCAAAATTTACAATATAAAGCACTCTCATCAGACTATTTAGCAAGCTCCCAAAATGCCACTGCACTGGCAGCAGCCACATTTAATGAATCCACGCCATGTGACATTGGTATCTTTACAGTGTAGTCACAGGAGTCTATAGTCTGCTCATGAAGACCATCTCCCTCAGTACCAAGCACTATTGCAAGTCTTTCCTCTGAGTGAAGCACAGGGTCATCTATACTCACGGAATCATCAGTCAACGCCATAGCACAGGTCTTAAATCCAAGCTTATGAAGCACATCAATATTGTATTTATAAACACTGCTATTTCGGTCGCTGCAATTTTGGTCACGGCTATCACACTTATCATGCAATGAAGCATCTGAAAAAGTGTTGTCACTGCCGACATTGTACTTGGGAAAATATGCCCATGGCACCTGAAACACAGTTCCCATACTAACCCTGATTGCACGCCTGTACAAAGGATTGCTGCAGGCAGGAGTGAGCAGCACCGCATCTATATGCAGTGCTGCAGCTGACCTGAATATAGCTCCGACATTGGTTGGATTTACCACATCCTCAAGCACCGCAACTCTTCTTGCATCCCTGCACACCTCTTCGACGGACCTTGGCTTCGGCCTGTACATAGCACAGAGTGTGCCTCTGGTCAAAGCAAAACCAGTCAGCTTTGTGAGCAAATCAAATGACGCAGTATATACAGGTATATTCTGACATCTTTCGATAATGCCTCTTGCCTCGCCATTTACATGCTTTGTCTCCATCAGAAGAGAAACCGGTTCACATCCCACATCAAGTGCCCTCTCTATCACCTTTGGACTTTCAGCTATAAACATCCCCTCTTTTGGATTAGCTCTGTTTAAAAGCTGATTCTCCGTCAATCTGGCATACACATCCAGATTGGGGTCCATAAAATCTGTAATTGTGATTATATTATCAGACATATAATCAATCCTCCCTCAGATGTACTACCCTGGCTGCCGCACGACGCCTGCTGTCCTCCTGGGCTGCATAATGCTTACGTGTGGTATTTACATCCTTGTGCCCTAGAACATCCGCCACAAGATAGATATCACCTGTTTCCTGATAAAGTGTGGTGCCATATGTACTACGAAGCTTATGAGGAGTAATATTCTTAACGGTTGTTACGAGTCTCGAATACTTTTTTACCAGATTCTCAACAGAGCGTACAGATATGCGCTTCCTCTGTAAAGAGAGAAAAAGCGCATTAGCATGCCCCTCGGCAGGTGTAATTATGCTTCTCTCCTCCCAGTACGAAAGAAGTGCATCACGTACCTCATCACCAAAATAAACAATCACGTCAGCACCACCCTTTCGGTGCACCTTGATTCCGTTGTTTTTGAAATCTACATCATCCATATCCAGCCCCACGCACTCAGATACACGGATACCTGTTCCAAGAAGCAGTGTCATAAGTGCAAGGTCACGAACCTTTGTTTTCTCATGGAAACGCTGCTGGTTCTTGGACAGACTGTCTCCTGACTCAACCTCATCGAGAAGCTGTGCGACTCATCAGTATCAAGACGAATGATATTCTTCTCATGTATTTTGGGAAGGGTTACCTTGCTCGCAGGATTGGTATCTATAAACTCTTTCCTGAAATAAAAATTATAAAAAGTGCGCAGTGATGCAAGCTTTCGCTTAATGCCTCTCTCGTCATTGGTGTGTACGACGCCATCCTTCTCATAATACTTTAGATAAAACAGATATTCCTCAATATCTGAAGGACTGATCTGATCTAACAGAGATATAGGGTAATCCCTTATATCATATTTCTTAAGCGATGGATTGGCACTCTTCATGTACTCGAAAAAGGTCTGTAGATCATATGCATACGCTATCTTGGTTCTTGAGGACTTATCCGCATCTATTCCGATAAAAAAATCCATACAGAACTTCGGAAGCTTCTGTATCATGTCTCTGAGCTTTAATTCATTTTTTATATTTACGTCTTCGTAATAAGCTTTGTCTTTCATAATAATACTATATAATAATCAAAGTTGACTCTAGCCAAGCACTTCTTTGATTTTCTCCTCTATACGTTCCTTAACCAGTGCAGCTATATCCTTCGTCTTCATACCCTTGTACTCTTCATACTCAATAGGCTTTAAATAGTGAACCTGAGTTGTAACAGGACCAAAATGAAAACTGTTGAATACCTTATATGAATCTATGAGAGCTATTGGAATAATAGGTACATGAGATTTCAATGCAATCTTAAAGCTCCCTGCTTTAAAATCCTGCACTTTATTCTTATTATTGAACTTATAGCCACCCTCCGGAAACAGAACATATCTCTTGCCGTTTTTCACATCCTTAGCTACCTCATTGATTATAGTAAGCCCCTGCCTTGGATTGTCTTTCTCTAAACGCTTTGCCTGAACCAGATCCACAAATTCCCTGACAAGCATTGTATGAGACTTCTGCTTATCCATTACAAACGAAAGTACTCTGTCATGTGTAGTAATAATTCCAAGCAAATCATACTTCCCCTGATGGTTGGGATACATGATATAGCCACCTGTTTCAGGAAGATTCTCAAGACCATATGCCTCTGTTGTAATCTTTCCTGATTTGTTCATCAAATCAATGCAGTGCCGCATCATATCATATCTCTCGGCTTCTGAATATTTCTGCGGATGATCAGCCATGTATCTCATTTTAGGAACAATATACGGCGCTCTGTGAAAATTTGCAAATATAACAAAAAATAGCTTTAACATAAATATCTAATCTCCTGTTCAACGAAAGCGAATACAATAATGATATAGTCTGATTCGCTGCATCTGACCTATATTATATAAGAAACAGGAAATTTTAGCAAGATTGCATCACTTTATGTCCTGAGAATAATATGCAACAACTATATAATCACCACTACGCACATTGCCATCGGTAAGGCTATTGAGCCTGCAGACCTCATCTACATAATCCCTTTTACTTACCTGCTGTCGGTAATATATCTGTCAGCAATGCTCCATACAGTGTCACCGTCCTCAACCCTGACGCTGGTATAATACTTGTTATATGGCCTGCTGTCAGTAGAACTGGCAAAAATATGAATAGTGCCACACAATATAATGACAGCTGCTATAAATGCAACAGCAGTCCATCCAAACATTTTTCTTCTACCTGATAAAGTATTTTCTCTCATAAAACCACCTCTTGTATTTTCGAACATGTGTTTGTTGTTATTGTGATTACATAATACATCCCGAACAATCGTTTGTCAACAGAAAAACGAACAAAATTTCGGAATATATGTTTGCGTTTATTTTAGTTTTATGATATAATTTTTTTAAAATACAATTTTTTTATTATAATTATGAACGAAGAGGCAAAATACCTTTTGACCCTCATATCATTATATTATTTAAATATTCAGACGGAGGATTTAACTATGGCATTAGAAAAGATTTCAGACAAGCAGAAAGAGATACTGGAGTTTATCAAGAGTGAGATTTTAAACAGAGGCTATCCGCCATCAGTGCGCGATATCTGCGAGGGTGTACATTTAAAGTCCACATCAAGCGTCCATGCTCATCTCGAGACACTGGAGCGAAAGGCTACATAAGAAGGATCCTGCCAAAAACAGGGCTATAGAGATTATAGATGACAGCTTTGGTTTACAACGCCGCGAGATGGTTAACGTACCACTGGTTGGCCGTGTAGCAGCAGGCGAGCCGATACTCGCAGTGGAAAATATCGAAACTTACTTTCCTGTACCTGCAGAGTATATGCCAAATAAGCAGTCCTTCATGCTGAAGGTCAAGGGTGAGAGCATGATCAATGCCGGTATCTTCGATGGTGATAATATCCTCGTTGAGCAGCAAAGCAATGCTTCAAACGGAGACATGGTCGTAGCACTTATAGATGATTCCGCTACCGTAAAGACCTTCTATAAAGAGGACGGTCACATACGCCTCCAGCCTGAGAACGACACAATGGATCCAATCATAGTTCCCGACTGCGAAATACTCGGCAAGGTGTTTGGAGTATTCCGTTTCTTCTAAATATCAAAAAAATATCGCACCCATATGCTGTACTTTTTAGCTAAGCATATGGTGCGATATTTTAAATAGATACTACAGTGAATGTACATCCACCACTTTTCCATCTCTCCATATTCTGTCGAGATCATAGAACTGTCTGTCTTCTTTAGAGAACAGATGCACGATAATATCCTGATAGTCCATGAGAATCCATGTAGAGTTGCCTGTTCCCTCCACCTGCTTCTGATGCACTCCGTTTGTATACATAGCCTCATCCACAGCATCCTCCATAGCTGTGAGCTGATTTGCATTGTTTCCGTTTGCAATGATAAAGTAATCTGCTATAGAAGAAACCTCTCCTATGTCGAGAACTGTGATATCCTCTGCCTTTTTGTCTTCAAGTGCTTCCACTATCTTTTTAACTAAATCGATTGTCTGCATAGCAGTTATTCCTCCCTGTTGTCTCTGTATTTAGCATAATAATTGTAAGTAATCTGGGTAGTCGGATCTATTGCTCCACTCTTTGTGTTAAGAAAATTGATTGTATCATACAATATCTCTGCAACAGTCCTATCAAGGTCTGAAAAAGCAAGCTTTCTTATCTCTTCAAGCCTAGGTGCTTCACATCTGTTTGGCTCAATATAATCTGCCACAAAGAGTATTTTGTCAAGGAGCCCCATATCTGCTTCTCCTGTAGTATGCACTCTTATGGCATGCAGTATCTGCGCATCCTTAATGCCATACTCTTCCTCAGCCAGCACCATGCCTGCCTTTGCATGTAACAGACCCGGGTTTGATATCTCTACCTCTGTTATGTCTATATTTTTCTTTACACAGAGTCCGATTTTCTTTTCAGTCGAAAGACACTTGGCACAATCATGAAGCAGGCCTGCAAGCATTGCCTTTTCTATCGGATAGCCGTTTGCCATGGCAAGACAGCCGGCAGTATACATCACTCCGAGTGTATGCTGATACCTTTGTTTATCAAGGCTCTTCTTTAGCTTTTTCTTTATTTCTTTTACTTCCATACTCTATCACCTGTATAAATTATTAGCCTGTATATATGACATAACTGCAGCATCCAGAAACATTTCCGCTCCTTTAGGACTCCTATACCCGTCTGCCTGCGATTGGCACGTAGCAGTCTCCTGACCTGAGTAGACGACACATCCATCCTGTCACACTTTAAAAGTCTTATATCTGCCCAAAACTGTTTTTTGATATGTGCAATCTTTTCCTCCATCTGCTGCTTTGAAAATTTTCCCTCACCATAACAAGGATTATTGCTGTTTGGGCTATTATCTCAGGCTTCATCCATGACTCAAAATAGTCCAGAGAATCTCCACCCATGATGAAATACAGTTCATCCTCCGGATAAAGCGCCTTTAGCTTTTGGAGTGTCACATACGTATAGCTGGTGGACTCATCCTTTATCTCAATATCAGACACCTCAATACCGGGCACTGCTTCTGATGCCAGCTTACACATATTGTACCGGTGGCTAAATGCTGTCATTGCATTCTCAGTCTTGTTCGGCGAGTGACCTGACGGAACAAGCAGATCCTGTCAAGAGAATACTCTTCCATCGCCTTTTGTGCCATGTATATATGACCTTTGTGTATCGGGTCAAATGCCCCACCAAAAATCCCTGTTTTCATGGCTTATTCCGGAAGCTTAATCTTTGGATTTTTCTTCGCAGGACGGTAAAAAATCATTTTTTTGCTATTACCTTAACCACTGCAGAGTGTGTTCTCTCACCGATTACACTTGCAATCTCTCTTGGATCATCGATGCAGTTTTTAAGAACTGCAACCTTGATCAGCTCCCTCTTTTCAAGTGCTGCATCAAGAGCCTCGATGATTCCCGGAGTAAGCGATGCCTTTCCAATATTGAAAATAGGATTAATTGTGCTTGCAAGGCTGCTTAAATATGCACGCTGTTTACTTGATAAATTCATATATACTCTTCTCCTTACTTGTAATAATCAAACTCGAAATCATACATGCGGACAGTATCTCCATCCTCGATGCCCATATTTTCAAGCTCCTTGATGATACCCTGCTCACGCAAGAATCTCTGGAAAAAGGCAAAGCCCTTCTCCGAGTCCATATTTGTGTATCCGAGCATTTTCTCAATCTTTGGACCTGATATCTCATATGCACCATCGGCTGCCACCTCAACCGCGTACGGCTCATCCTTAAAGAATGAAAGTGCAGGATCAATCTCCGGCTCATATACAGTAACCTCTTTAGGACAATTTGCAAGCAGGTCCTTCACCTCGTACAAAAGCTCCTTAAGGCCTTACCGCTTACTGCGGATATCGGGAATACCTTTATGCCCTGTGGTTCGAATTCGGCTCTTAAGGCCGAAATTACCTCATTTTCGTCTCCTGCTATGGCATCTATTTTGTTGGCGGCAATGACCTGTGGCTTTTTGAGAAGCTGTGGATTGTATGCTTCAAGCTCCTTGTTTATCGCCTTGATGTCAGCAACCGGATCACGGCCTTCAGTACCGGCAGCATCAACCATGTGTATCATCACCTTAGTACGCTCTATATGACGCAAAAACTCATGACCGAGTCCGATGCCCTCTGATGCTCCCTCGATAAGCCCCGGGATATCAGCGATTACGAAGCCAAAGCCTCATCCATATCAACCACACCAAGATTTGGCTGTAATGTGGTGAAATGATAGTTGGCAATCTTTGGCTGTGCATTGGTAACTCGTGACAGAAGTGTTGATTTTCCTACGTTTGGAAATCCTACAAGCCCTACATCCGCTATCACCTTTAGCTCAAGCTGTACCTCGATTTCTATTGCATCCTGTCCCGGCTGAGCATATTTAGGAGCCTGCATGGTGGATGTGGCATAGTGCTGGTTGCCCTGACCGCCTTTTCCGCCGCGCAGGATCACCTGCCTTGTATTGTCACCGGACATATCTGCTATGACTTTTCCGCTTGCTGCATCCTTTATGAGTGTACCCTCCGGCACCTTAAGTATAAGATCCTCACCATTCTTTCCGTGGCAGTTCTTTTTGCCGCCCTCCTGTCCGGGCTCTGCTGCAAACTTTCTTCTGTGACGATAATCTGTCAGGGTGTTGATTCCCTTATCCACGAGAAATATAACGTCTCCGCCCTTTCCACCGTCACCGCCGTCCGGACCACCGTTCGGCACGTATTTTTCACGGCGGAACGATACATGGCCATCTCCGCCTTTTCCTGATTTTATGATAATTTTTGCACGATCTGCAAACATAATTTTCCACCTCATGCTGAATGTCTGCATAAAACACTCAGTATACTTTATAACAAATCATTACTATGCTATATCTGTTATACTATATCTATATAAGACACAGTAATAACAAAATGATATAAGGGTCAAAAGGTATTTTGCCCCTCATTTATGATTAATCAGATTACTACATGCTGCTAATTTACAACATAAAAACCCCGGCTAATAAAAGTCGGGGTTTAAATCTTATTCGTTCACTACTGGATATACGGAAGCCTGTTTCTTATCTCTTCCAACTCTCTCAAATCTTAATACGCCATCAACCTTAGCATATAATGTATCATCTCCACCGATACCAACGTTTGTACCAGGGTGAATCTTTGTACCACGCTGTCTGTAAAGAATATTACCAGCTTTTACGAATTGTCCGTCTGCTCTCTTAGCGCCTAATCTCTTAGACTCAGAGTCACGTCCGTTCTTTGTAGAACCAACTCCCTTTTTATGAGCAAAAAACTGAAGGTTCATATTCAACATGTCTTACACCTCCTTGAAGTCTAGAATGATGTACTCATTCCCATAGTCTCTTTGTATTCCTTTTAGTCCCAGAATCATGGAATCCATAAGCAGTGCAACATCACCTGTCGCCGGCTTGTCAAGTCTGTAGTCAATCATACCTGTCTCTTCGTCTGTATCAAGGCTGTACTCAGCATGACACAGCTCTTCAGCGGAATTGATGAAGTTGATCACCAGCGCTGAAACCCCGGCACAGATTATATCATAACCGGAATCTGCAAAACCTGCATGTCCCTTTGACTTAAAGCCCATCTTATGTCCTTTTGAATTCTGATAAACGGTTATAGCTATCATTATCCGTTAATTTTTTCAATCTTAACCTGTGTGAAAGCCTGTCTGTGTCCGTTCTTTTTGTGATATCCGGTTTTTCTCTTGTACTTGTAAACGATAACCTTTTTAGCTCTGCCTTCTTTAACTACAGAAGCCTCAACTGTTGCACCTGCAACTGTTGGATCTCCAACCTTGAGATCATCTCCGCCTACAACTAAAACCTGATCAAAAGTAACCTTCTCACCAGCTTCAACGCCAAGCTTTTCAATGGTAATGATATCGCCTTCAGATACTTTGTACTGCTTACCACCTGTTGCTATAATTGCGTACATATGGCACCTCCTATTTATCATTACTCGCCAGTTACGGTGTTGCGAAAGTCGCAAACTTATACCTCACTGTGCGGCATACTCCAGTATATTAGCATAGAGCCATCTATTCGTCAAGTGTTTTTTCTAAAATTTGTTTAAGAGATTTGTGGACCTTTTTTCTTGTCAGCTCCACCAGTCCAAGCTTAGTGATATCCACAAAGGTACAGACTGTATTATCGTCCTTTATATACCGTTTGAGCGCTTCAATAAGCGTATCCTTTGATGCCTCAGACTTCATATTGATAAAATCAATTATTATCATGCCGGAGATATTTCTGAGCCGAAGCTGCCTGGCTATCTCCTTTGCGGCCTCCATATTGGTCTTTAATATACTATTGCTCCCCGACGATATATTCTTTGCACTGTTTACATCTATAAATGTAAGTGTCTCAAGCTGTTCTATTATGATGTTGCCACCACAGTCCAGCCATACCCTGCGCGAGGTCAGATTATCAATCAGCCCTCTTATGCCATAGAGTGTTGACAGGCTGATAGCTGAATCGTCATATCTCATTATCTTTTCAGGAGCATGGTCATATATGCCGTACTCTGTAAGAAGACTGTCATATATGTCATCGCAATCAGTCTTTATCCACTCCACCGTGGCAAATCAATCGTCTTCATTAAAAGCAGATAGTCGCTCATCCCCCGGTATATGCATGAATAGAGTGCCTGATGCGGTGCTTTTTTTATTATCTGATTGTATTTTTGTGCTACAGAATATGCATCCTGCGAAACTGCTTTATCCTCCACATTTTTGGCATTGGTTCTGACTATGATGCCATAGCCTCTTTTTCGTGGTCTGAACACTTTGAAAGCACAGCCTTACGTAAAAGAGCCGCCCTTTCCTTATCCAGCTTCGATGAAACACCTATCTGTGTATCAAAATTGGTGAGAATCACATTGCTTCCGAATATAGAAAGCTTTGTTGTGACCACAGGATCCTTTGTCTTTAACGCATCCTTTATGACCTGCACAAGTATCTCATCGCCCTCACACAATCCTTCTTTTTTTGATTTTTTGTTTGTGTATACAGGATTTTTTGCATCATTTAGCGAAAGATAACAGCTTTTATTCTGCGCAATGGTCACAAATGCCGCATTTATGCCCGGCAGTATCTTGTTCACCCTTGCCGCGTATATATTGTTTATTATCGTATCCTTCTCGGGAAGAAGCTGGAAATCCTTATAATTTCCGTTTTCATCCATCAGTGCATACACTGTATATGTCTTATTATTTTTTACTGTTTTAGTCAGAATAATTCTGTTCATTATGAGATTTCTTCTCCCATGTCAAGCAGACAAATGAGTGTTCCATCGTCTTTTCTTGCATACACTTCCTGCCTGTGGATTTGTATGGCAAGCGGATTGTAATCAAGGCCACACTTTTCGTATATGGCCTGAAGCACAAACTCAGGCTTTATATTGTCAATGCTTCCTGTTGATACCTGCATGAAAAACTCAGGCTTTTTGTTATTTTCCATGACTGTAAGCTTATATACAAGAGGCTTTATATCTACCTCTCTCTCACTCTTTTTAGTCTTTTTCATCACAACAAAGGATGGCTCGTCAAAAAAGTGCTTATCTATCGCTTCCTTCCATTCATCTATGGTATACGGGCTCTCATAGCCCTCCTTGAAGCTAAGTACATAGTCTGCAGCCGCAACAAGCGACATAGCCTTCTTTGCATCATCCGGCAGAAGCACATACCTGTCACCTCTACTCCGTCCACCATCTGGGCATTTAAAGCTTGTATGCTTTTTTCTGTAGATTCTGTTGTATTTACATCTATGTCAAAGTACTCACCATCACTTGTGATGCCCACACCAAGCGGAGCCGCAAACGACATAATCTGGTGAGCAGAATACCCCTCTGAATAGCGGATATCAATATCTGCCTTCTGACCGCCTTCTGGAAGTATCTCATCATATCGAGATGTCCTATAAACTTCATGCAGCCCCATTTTTTAAACTTCACTCTAATTTTCATAGCAGACACCTCCTCCATAGCTCTTTGCACCGCAGGCAGAGCACCTCATGCGGCAGTTAGGAGTGACTGTCTCCTTATGGCTGTCTCCCACTCTCTTATCATAAACTGCTTTGTCACACCTATATCGATAAAATCCCATGGGAATACTTCATCTAAAGGCCTTTCTCTCATCGTGTAGAAATCCGGATCCAGTCCGCATTCCTTTATCGAATCAATCCATCTGTCATAGTCAAAATACTCTGTCCAGGCATCATAATATCCGCCCTTTTCGTATACCTTTACTATCGCATCGCAAAGCCTTCTGTCGCCTCTTGCAAGTATGCCCTCTATCACAGTGACATAGGCTCATGCCAGTTGTATCTGATGCTCTTTCTGTTGAGCTGCTCCTTTACATGGTCATTTACTATTTTGGCTCTGCCAGATACTCAGAAGGCTCATACATTCTCGCCCACTGGAATGGTGTAAAAGGCTTTGGCACGAAAAATGATGTACTTATCGTAATCTGGCATTTTCCGGCTCTCTTTTCCTTTGGAACGGTATCATAGTACAATGCCGCCACATCGTTTGCAAGCTCAGGAATGCCCCTCATATCTTCCTCTGTCTCTGTAGGCAGACCGAGCATGAAATAAAACTTCACCTTGTTCCAGCCGCCCTCAAATGCCTGTTTTGAGCCGTTCATGATATCATCCACGGTAAGTCCCTTGTTAATGACATTTCTAAGGCGTGTGTACCGGCCTCAGGCGCAAAGGTCAGACTGCTTTTTTTGACATCCTGCACCTTCTGCATGATATCGAGCGAAAACGCATCAATCTGAGTGAAGGCAGGGAGATATTTATCTTCTTTTCCTTACAGATATCAAGCAAAAACGTGATAAGCTCATCAAGCTCCTTGTAATCGGATGAGCTTAAGGAGCTTAAAGAAATCTCCTCGTGTCCGGTATTTTTAATAAGTGCCGCTGCAACGTCCTTTAGATGGTCAACCTTTTTCTCACGGTTTGGGCGGTAAATCATACCGGCCTGACAGAAACGGCAGCCTCTTATACAGCCACGCTGTATTTCAAGCACCATTCTATCCTGCGTAGCCTTGATAAAAGGCACAACCGGTGCCTCGGGGTAGGTTGAGTTAGTCAAATCTACCTGCACCTGTTTTTTTATCTTTACAGGAATATCATCATACTTAGGCTTCATACAGCAGATTGTTCCATCCTCATTATACTCCACCTCATACAAAGCAGGTACATAAAGCCCCTCAATCTTTGCAGCCTCATGTAAAAACTCTTCCCTTGAAAGACCATCAGCCTTTGCCTTCTTATAAAGCTCAAAGAGATTGCCGTACTGTGTCTCGCCCTCTCCGATATAAAATATATCAAAGAAATCTGCAATCGGCTCCGGATTGTAAGTACAAGGACCGCCTGCAATCACAATAGGGCAGCCTTCCGCTCTATCCCTTGAACGAAGCGGTATCTGTGCGAGGTCAAGTATCTGCAAAATATTTGTGTAGCACATCTCGTACTGCAACGTCATGGCTACAAAATCAAAGTCTTTTATAGGCTCCTGCGACTCAAGTCCGAAAAGCGGTATATTCTCCTGCTTCATGATTTCATGCAGATCAGGCCACGGAGAATAAACTCTCTCGCACCACACGTCATCCATGCGGTTGAACATATCATATAATATCTGGATTCCAGATGTGACATACCAATCTCATAAACATCAGGAAAACACATCGCAAAACGTATATTTACCTGCGATGTGTCTTTCATTACTGAGTTGAACTCATTCCCGATATATCTAGCCGGTTTGTCTACCTTCATAAGTATCTCATCACTTAAAGCTAGTTTTCTCATATAATTTCCTCTAAATAATTATTGTGTTTTAAGGCTATCGCTGTGCCAACTCCCCTGCTATTTCTGCCCATGTGATATTTTTCTGAGCCATAAGAATCATGCAGTGGTACATAAAGTCCGATATCTCAAACTTCAAATCATCACTGTCCGGATTTTTGGCTGCCAGAATAATCTCAGTGCACTCGTGTCCGAGTTTTTTTAATATCTCATCTATGCCCTTTTCCATGACGGCATTGGTGTACGAGTCCTCCTTTGGATTCTTCATACGGTCAACTATCACCGCATAGACTGATTCAAGCACTGTAAGTGGATTCTTCTCCACATACTCCTTTTTCACGATATTATTGAAAAAGCAGGTCCTGTTACCTGTGTGGCATGCAGCTCCCACCTGCGAAACCTTCGCAAGGATAGTATCATAATCACAGTCCGCTGTCAAAGACTTTACGTACTGTAAATGTCCTGATGTAAGTCCTTTGGTCCAAAGCTCATTGCGGCTTCTGCTCCAGTAGGTCATGCGGCCGCTGTTTATCGTGACATTGAAGGCCTCCTCATTCATATAGGCAAGCATGAGCACCTGCTCATTGCGGTAATCCTGCACTATGACAGGCACCATGCCGTCAGAATTAAGCTTTAAATCAGACCATTTTAAGTCGGGAGTAAAATTGTCAACAAGTATTCCTCCGTCAGAAAGCTTTGTCTTTAACGCCATGATATCATTTTCAGGATCATTGATAAACTCTCCTGCAATACCTCTTAGTGTTTCACGCTTCATGACATCAATTATTTTATCCATGTCAAACTGCGGCATATAGACCACATACGGTGTGGATGTGAGATTCTCAAGCGCATCTATTATATCTATATTCAAGACCAAAAGCTCATGAAAGGTATCCTCTATCTCCTCCTGATGCTTGAAAATATAGTCTACATTGCTGATTGACAAAAGAATTTTATCCTTGCCAAACTTCTCGCTTGCCACATTTGCAAGCTCAAGGCTTGAATCCTTTGTGGCATTGAAGATGACCTGTAAACATCCTGCATACAGCAGCTTTTTCACGTCCTCTATGCGGTTGATATTGCCTCCTGCGCACACCTTTATATCGATATTTCTGTTTATATTTTCTATCGTATGTATGTTTTTCTCATGCTCATCATCATCAGTTGAAAGATCAAAAATAATAATCTTGTCTATGCCACTGTCATTGTAGAGCTGACACAGATTGTAGACGTCGCCCATAACTGTCATATCAGACGCTGATTTCACGGCCTGGCCGTTTTTTAAATACAGTGTAGCAACGATGTTCTTAAAACCAGTCAAATTACAAACTTCCTTTCGTGGACATCACGTCCTTTATTCTGCTATCATAGGTGCATGCATCATCAAGTGCCTTGGCAAATGCCTTAAACATAGCTTCTATCATATGATGATTATTTCCCGGTGTCAAAACCTTTATATGCAGGTTCATCGCAGCAGAGTAAGAAACAGCGTAGAAAAACTCTCTCACCATCTCTGTATCCATATCTCCGACTCTCTCGCAGGTAAACTCACCGTCAAACTGCAGGTACGGTCTGCCTGATAAGTCAATGGCACATAGTACAAGCACCTCATCCATCGGTAAAATAAAGCTTCCAAATCTCTTTATGCCCTTTTTGTCTCCGACAGCCTGTGCTATAGCATTACCAAGCACTATGCCGCAGTCTCTATAGTATGATGACAGTCCACATTTAAGTCACCGTCGCATGTCATATCGAGGTCAAAAAAACCATGCTTTGAAAAGCCCTCCAGCATATGGTTAAAGAAGCCTATGCCTGTGTCTATATTTGATTTTCCGGTTCCGTCTATATTTAAACCGACCGAAATATCAGTCTCTTTTGTTTTTCTGCTAAGCTTAGCGCATCTATCTGCCATTTCTTACTCCTTTGACTAATCCTCAAATCTAACCTTGATTGAATTTGCATGTGCCGTAAGCTTCTCACACTCTGCAAACTGCTCAATATCTGTATGTATTCTCTCAAGTGCTTCTCTTGAATATGAGATGATGCTTGACTTTTTGATAAAGTCATCTACAGATAAGGCTGAGAAGAATTTTGCTGTTCCGTTTGTAGGCAGAACATGGTTTGGTCCTGCAAAATAGTCTCCCAAAGGCTCTGATGAGTACTCTCCAATAAAGATTGCTCCTGCATTTTTGATTTTTGTCATGACTGAGAAAGGATCTCTTGTGACAATCTCCATATGCTCTGAAGCGATATCGTTTACTGCATCAATTGCCTCATCCATATCCTCTGCAACAAGTATATATCCGTAGTTTCAAGAGATTTCTCAATGATTTCTTTTCTTGAGAGGACCTCAACAAACTTATCAACTTCCTCTGATACTTTCTTTGCAAGCTCCTCACTTGTTGTGATCAAGATAGCTGATGCCATCTCATCATGCTCGGCCTGTGAGAGTAAATCTGCTGCCACATAGCGTGGATTTGCAGTCTCATCTGCAAGCACCAGAATCTCGCTGGGTCCTGCGATTGAATCAATGCTGACATATCCAAACACAGCCTTTTTGGCAAGGGCAACAAAGATATTTCCCGGTCCAACAATCTTGTCTACCTTTGGCACACTCTCTGTACCAAATGCCATTGCAGCGATAGCCTGTGCACCGCCTACCTTGTAGATTTCATCTACTCCGGCCTCGTTTGCGGCTACAAGTGTGGAAGGATATACCTTGCCGTCAGCTCCACATGGTGTACACATAACTATCTTTTCAACGCCTGCTACCTTTGCAGGAAGCACGTTCATCAGCACAGATGAAGGATAGACAGCCTTGCCGCCCGGCACATATACTCCTGCCTTTGCTATAGGTGTGACCTTCTGTCCTAAAATGATGCCGTCCTCTGTTGTAAACCATGAGTTCTGCAGCTGCTTCTCGTGATATTTTCTGATATTTACAAGAGCCTTTTTTATAACGGCAAGAAGCTTCTCATCAACCAGCTCATATGCTTCCTTTATTTCTTCCTCTGTGACACGGATATTTGATGCATCCACATCCGCTTTATCAAATTTCTTTGTGTATTCAAAAACAGCCTTGCCACGGTTTTCCTTTACATTGTTTATAATCTCATTTACCGTGCTCTCATACTCTGTATAGTTGTTAGGGCTTCTCTTAAGCAGGCTCTCCAATATGTTCTTCTGTGAATCCTTTGTAAGTTTTAAAGTTCTCATTACAGCCTCCGTCTAAAATCATGTATTGATATAAATTATGCGCTATTTGATAACAGTCTTCAAATCACTTATGAGCTTTGTGATACGCTCATTGTCCATCTTCATGCTGACCTGGTTTACCACAACCCTCGCAGACAGCGGACAGACCTCCTCAAGCACGGTAAGTCCGTTCTCCTTAAGTGTAGTTCCGGTCTCTACTATATCACAAATCACCTCTGAAAGTCCAACAATCGGAGCAAGCTCTATTGAGCCGTTTAGCTTTATAATCTCTACCGTCTGATGCTTTTTATTGTAGAAATAATCCTTTGCGATATGAGGATACTTGGTGGCAACTCTTATCTGCTCATGATGCTGTAAAAGCTCCCTTGCGCTCTCCGGTCCGCATATGCACATGCGGCATTTTCCAAAACCTAAATCAAGCACCTCGTATATATTTCTGCCCTCCTCGAGGATGGTATCCTTTCCTACCACACCGATATCGGCAGCGCCATACTCCACGTATGTAGGCACATCAGTCCCTTTGCCAGGAAAAATCTAAGCTTAAGCTCCTCATTTACGAAAATCAGCTTTCTGGTATCCGGATCCTTCATCTCCTCACAGGTGATGCCTATCTGCTCAAAAAGCTGCAGTGTCTTCTTTGCAAGTCTGCCCTTTCCCAGGGCAAAGGTTAAATATCTGTCATCACTCATCTTTTATTCCTCTATAAACTCAACTCTGTTTATACGGTTGTCTACCGCATATGAAGCATAGTCCTCTTTCGTTTTATTTTTGTCCTTAAGCACCATCTGTGTATTTACTCCATCTCTTCGAGCTCCATAGAGCGCTTGATTGCCGCATGGTATACAGCCTCCTCAAATACTATAAGTGAGGAATTCTCAATGACAGGCACATCAATATCCTGACGGCTTAATGCTGCCATGAGCTGATCCACAACAATTGCAAAGCCGATTGCAGCAGCGTCCTTTCCAAAGTGTGAAAGCAGCTTGTCATAACGGCCTCCCTTTACAATAGGCTCTCCTGTACCATATGTGTAGCCCTGGAAAATGATACCTGTGTAATATGTGTAGTCACTGATAAGTCCAAGCTCATACGAAATATATTTCTCGATGCCGTATGCCTTTAAGTATTCACGAAGCTTAAGCAGAGTATCAATAGATGATAATATCTCATCATAGCCCTTCGCAAGCTTTAAAGCCTCCATAAGCTGCTCATCCTGTAAATCGAAATTGTCTAACAGTCCAAACAGCTTCCTTAGCTTGTCGTTCATTGAAAGACTGTCAACAAACTCCTCCACACCGAAGAAATTCTTATTTGCTATGAGTTCTTTTAGGTTTTCCTCCTGCTCCCCTGACAGCCCTGCTGCCTTTGTGAGACCGTAAAAGAACTGCGAATGTCCGACTGAAATCTGGAAATTCTTAAGTCCGCTCTCAAGCATTGACTCAACTGTCATCGAAAGTATCTCGGCATCTGCAGAGATAGAGCCATCACCTATCAGCTCTGCACGCACTGTGTGCTTTCCTTGAGCCTGCCCTGATAATCCGATGAATTGATAAAAGTATTGCCAAGATAACACAGCTTGACAGGCATATCGTCCTCTATATAGTACTTAGCCGCACTTCTTGCAATAGAAGGTGTGAAATCAGGACGAAGGACAAGCGTATTGCCCTCCTTGTCAAAAAACTTGTATAAATCCTTTGAAGGGGTTGTTCCGACATCGCTTCCAAAAATATTAAAAAACTCAAACGTAGGTGTCATGATATCATGATATCCGTATTTTAAAAGTGTACGGTGCAGCTTATCCTGCAAATACAGCTTTTTTTTGCATTCTCCGTTATATATGTCTCTTACTCCGTCCGGAGTGTGTAATAATTGATTTTCCATATTGTGTAAAATCTCGCTTTCATATAGTAAAGTGTTATCGTGGTAATATGCTACCATACGATAGTAATACTGTCAAGCCCTGCAATTTAAGTCAAGCTGAAGTGCGTTCAGATACGGCACAAGTATTCCGGGCACCTCCGGGAGGAAAAATGCCGGCTCAAGCTCCTCATAGCGGAAGCTCTTTCTGCCGCCTTCTGCAGCTCTATCCCAGAATTCTGTCAGCTTTTTAAACGTGAGATAATAGTATTCGTTCCTGTGTGTGTACGATATAAGGATAAATGCAACACCATCCTGTTTTTCAAAGCATCTCATAAACTCTACCTGATGCTCATGTATATTGGCAAGGGGAAACGTGTCGGTATTACATTCTTTTGCATCAAAGCATACCGGGATTCCCTGTACTGCGCCAATATAGTCAACCGTACTCTTCTGCTCGAAATAAGCCAGTGTAATGTGTCTGGTTTCCGGCTCCATCTTTATAGGTGTAATCGGAGTGGGAATCTTTTGTATGAGCGCCAGGCCGTTCTCCCTGTATTTTTCATTTGTCTTGTTTATCATATCCTCTAAGGTCGAGCCTCTTAAGCCTCTTGAATTCCAGGTTGCCATATCGTTTCTATCTTCCTTAATACTATAAGCTATGCGACGTAAAGTAAATAATGACGGGATTAAAGCCCCACCCTGCTCCATATGTCAGGCAAAGCCGCCTCTATATATCTGCCATCAGGCAAAATCACATGGTGCGCATGCAAAAGCTGGCTGGTCACATGATAATTTTCTTTGTAAAAAGCATTAATCCTTTTATCACCATACTTCATATCACCTATGATCGGATGGCCAATTGATGACAGATGTGCCCTGATCTGATGGCTTCTTCCTGTAATGAGATGCACCTCAAGAAGAGTTGCTTTATGGCACGAAGCACTCATCTCAATTGTCTTAAGAGCCTGTAAGCAGTCTTTACTGGCAGTGATTCATCACTTATTGGTTCCTTGGTTATCTGTACCTTGTTTGCGCTCTCATCCTTTGTCAGAAAGCCCTCTATGGTCATAGGCTCATCAACCTCTCCTGCAACAAGCGCCATATAATACTTTTCTGCGGTTCTGTCCTTAAGCACCTGTGACAGGTACTGCAGTCCATGAAGCGATTTACCCATCAGAATCAGCCCCGATGTATTTCTGTCCAGGCGGTTGCACACCGATGGCTTAAAGCTCTTATATGTGTCAAAATCAAGCTTTTCCTCTTTTATCAGGTATCCGATAAGCCTTTCGTTTGCAGAAATATCAGTCTCCTTTGATTTCTGCGACAGCATATTGACTGGCTTGTTTGCAGCCAGTATGTCATCATCCTCGTATACCACACCAAGTCCGTCCGGCTTTAGTGCACCAAGTGCCTTGAAGTCCTTCATCAGTCTGTCCTCATTGACGGAAAACTTAGCAAATGTATCATCTGACAGAAAAATCTTGATTTTGTCGTCAACTGACACAATTTCTGTGCCTGACGCTTTCTTATCATTCAGTTTTATGTTCTTCTTCCTGAGCATCTTGTAAATAAAGCCCATGGATGCGTTTGGAAGTATCTTTTTAAGGTATTTGTCAAGCCTCTGGCCTGCCTCGTTTTTACCAGCTTTAAATTCTTTCATAGTCTTTATCTTGTATATCTATCTTTTCTTCTTGTGGACGTTTCTGATTGTTTTCTTTTTGTGCGCTGTGCCTGCGGTGTTACTTCCGCTTCCGTTTTTCCCTCGCTCTGTTGCATTTTTCAAGTTTTTCCTTACACCTGCATTCTTGCCGATGCCATAGCTGCTGTTTGAATTTTTATCAGACTTAGAAGTTTTTTTGTCCCAGCCGCCATCAGTATGCATTTTCCTAGGCTTTATCAGGCACTTTTTGTCAAATCCGATTAAGTCCTCCCTGCCGGCCTTCACAAGTGCCTCGTGCACGAGATCATAGTTCTTTGGATTGCGGTACTGGATGAGCGCCCTCTGCATAGCCTTCTCATGCGGGTTAGTTGTGACATACACCGGCTTAAGTGTTGCCGGGTCAAGTCCTGTATAGTACATGCATGTAGAGATGGTAGACGGTGTCGGATAGAAATCCTGCACCTGCTCCGGCATATATCCCAGATCTCGCAGATACTCTGCAAGCTCTATCGCCTCTTTAAGCGTTGAGCCCGGGTGTGAAGACATGAGATAAGGCACAAGATACTGCTCCTTGCCTATTTTTTTATTCATATCCTTGTATGCCTTCACAAAGCTGTCGTACACCTCTACACTCGGCTTTCCAAGCCTGCTCAAAACAGCATTGGAGATATGCTCCGGAGCCACCTTGAGCTGTCCGCTGACATGATACTCGCACAGCTCACGAAGAAACGTCTTATCTTTATCATACATCAGATAATCAAACCTGATACCTGAACGGATAAACACTTTTTTCACCTTTGGCAGTGCACGAAGCTCTCTAAGGAGCTGTATATAGTCACTATGGTCAACTATCAGGTTTTTGCACGGCTTAGGAAACAGGCACTGCTTTGTAGGACATGCACCCTTGTGAGCTGCTTTTTACATGCCGGCTGCCTGAAATTGGCTGTAGGACCACCAACATCATGGATATAGCCCTTAAAGTCCTTATCCTGCGTGATAAGCTTTGCCTCTTCTATGATCGACTCATGACTTCTTGTCTGGATTATCCTGCCCTGATGGAAGGTCAGTGCACAGAAGTTACATCCTCCAAAGCAGCCTCTGTTGCTGATAAGAGAAAACTTCACCTCGCTTATAGCAGGCACTCCGCCTGCTCCTCCGTAGCTCGGATGATAAGTCCTCATATAAGGGAGTGCATAGACTCATCCATCTCATCCTGCGACAGTGGCTTTTGCGGTGGATTCTGCACCACAAGCGTAGAGTTGTCATACGGCTCTATGAGCCTCTTTGCACAGAAAGGATCAGTATTGCAGTACTGTATGTAAAAGCTTCTTGCAAACTCCCTCTTATCCTCTTTTATAACGTCATAATCCGGAAGCTCAATCGCATCATATATGATATCCCTGTCCTTTGTCTTGAACACGGTACCATCTATAAACGTGATATCCTTTACATCCATACCGCTGTCAAGTGCATCCGCTATCTCGATGATGCTTCTTTCTCCCATGCCATATGAGATGAGATCCGCACCGGAATCTAAAAGAATCGAGCGCTTGACCTTATTTGACCAGTAATCATAATGTGCCATGCGCCTAAGGCTCGCCTCGATGCCGCCTATTATGATAGGGATTTTTTTATAAGTATGGCGTATCAGGTTACAGTACACAACGGTCGCATAATCAGGTCTCTTTCCCATCACGCCACCCGGTGTAAATGAATCCTTTGCTCTTCTTTTCTTTGAAACCGAATAATGGTTTACCATGGAGTCCATATTACCTGCCGAAACCAAAAAGCCAAGCGCGGCACTCCGAGTATGGATATAGACTCATCATCCTTCCAGTCGGGCTGTGAATGATGCCGACCGTATAGCCATGTGCCTGCAGCAGCCTTGCAATTATTGCATGTCCAAAGGACGGATGATCCACATATGCATCACCGCAGACATACACAAAATCAAGCTGCTCAATGCCCTCATCTATCATATCCTGTTTTGAAATTGGTAAAAAACCATTACTCATATCATACCTCATAATTAAAAATTATTTTATTTGCCGGATTTTATCTGCATAAGCATATCCGTTTCAGCCTGTGTCAAAGCTCTGTAAGTCCCTGTTTTAAGGTCATCAGGCAGCTTAAGCGGTCCCATGGATATTCTCTTTAAATAGATTACCCTCTTTCCAAGCGCCTCAAACATCCGCTTGACCTGATGGAACTTTCCTTCTGTTATCGTAAGCTCAATCTCGGATACGCTGCCACTTTTTTTTAATAACAAGCTCCGCAGGCTTTGTAGGTCTTTCCTCGCCTATATCAATGCCCTCTTTAAACCTGATGATATCATCCAAAGTCACCTCACCATCAATACGTGCGTAGTAAGTCTTTGCCACGTGCTTTGAAGGACTTAAGAGCTCGTGCGAAAGTGCTCCATCATTTGTGATAAGTAAAAGCCCCTCTGTGTCTATATCAAGCCTTCCGACAGGAAACAGATCATCATGCACAGCATCCGTGATATAGTCCATGACTGTATCATGCACATTATCACAGGTCGCAGAAACACAGCCTGAGGGCTTATTAAACAGGTAATACTCATACCTTTGATACTTAACTATTCTGCCGTTAACTGATACCTCGTCGGCATCAGTATCTACCTTTGTCTCAGGCTTTGCGGCCACCGTGCCATTTATGGCTATCTGTCCGGTCTTTATAAGCTTTTTTACCTCAGAGCGTGTGCCAAGTCCCATCTCTGATAAAAATTTATCTAATCGAATCATATTGATATTTCTCTCCACATATACTGTCACATGAGTAAAAACAAACTTAAAAAATTACTGTTTATCGCTTTTATACTGCTATTTTGTATTTATTACATATTGTTTCCGGCACAGGTAAGTATGTGCGCTAAAGCTGGCATAATGCTATGGTTCAACCAGATATTTCCGCTTCTGTTTATATTTACGATTTTATCTAACCTGATTATCTCAACAAATGTGCTGCAAAACATTCCCCAAAAGCATATCATGCTTTTTACATACATAATAGGCATAATATTTGGATTTCCGATAGGAGCAAAGCTCACAGCAGATTTTTGTTCGAAAGGATACATAGATAAAAATCACAGGGAAATACTGAGTGCACTGGCAAACCATTTCAGCCTTCCCTTTATCATTACCTATGCACTGTCCGAGCAACTTAACATATGCAGCCACTACAGCATTTATCTTGTGTCACTGTATCTGCCATCTGCTATAGGAATGATAGCTATGCTTTCGATTAACAAAAACAGAAGCTTAACACAAAAAATCCCGGCTCAAGGATTTAAGCTTAACATGCAAATCGTTGATGCCGGAATAATGAAAGGGTTTGAAACCCTTATAAAACTCTGTGGATATATTGTATTGTTCTCTATAGTCTCACGTATCCCACAGACCATTGCCCAAAAGGCTGACTGCATCATGCCACTGTCGGCAGACATAATAGGTGCCTTTTTTGAAACCACAAACGGTATCGGCATAGTCTGCGGTCTATGCATTCCACGCACCTGTCAATAGTGCTGTGCATTGCACTTCTGTCATTTGGCGGTGTATCATGCATGGTCCAGACCAAATCAATATTCCGGGATACAGGCTTTAGGCTTTACAGATACATACTGCTTAAGGCAGCCATGAGCATACTCTCATGCCTGTTATGTATTATCCTATTTTGCATCCTCATCTGAATCGGAAATATTGGTGATTTCTATGTCATCATCAGATGTATCTGAAGCTGCCTCATTGTCAGACGACTCCGCTCCTGCAGCTTCATCGCCATTCTCTTCCGGTGGGAAAAGCTCTGCTCTGTTTGCTGCAACAACATCCTCAAACTGCTGCAGTGAACTTATAAGGCTGTCATATCTGGCCTTTGAAGTCTCAATAGAGCCTGTTAAGATATCCTCAATGCTCTTGAGCTGGCTGTCCGTATATGCCATGGCACTCATTCTGAGATTATTTGCTTCGTTTGTGGCACTGTCAAGTATCTCCTGTGCCTGCTTTGTTGCAATCTGCACTACCTCATTCGCCTGAGCATATGCCTGCTGCATATCTGATGCTCGCTGACAAGCTCATTTGTCTGAATCTGAGCCTGCGCGATTATCTGATCAGCTTCGCCTGTGCATCAGCAAGGATAGCCTCCTTATTGCTGATAATCTTCTGATATCTCTTGACCTCCTCAGGGGTCTTTGTACGAAGCTCTGAAAGAAGCTCCTCTAACTGTTCACGATTGACAAGAATCTTGTTTCTTGAAATAGGTGACGGCTTGCAGCCATCAATATAATCTTCGATTTCTTCAATAATCTGTTCCATTTTACTGCTCATAAATACTGTCTCCTTACCTGGTAATATTGTATTTGGCATAAATTCTATCAATGAACTGTTCAGGTACGAACTTTGATATATCTCCTCCGTATGATGCAAATTCCTTGACAATTGTAGAGCTTAAATATGAATAATTGAGGCTAGAAGTGAGAAAAACCGTCTCTATTTCCGGATTCTGCACTCCGTTAGCCTGTGCAATCTGCAGCTCATACTCAAAATCTGTCACTGCACGCAATCCTCTTATTATGATTGTTGCATTGATTTTCTTCATATAATCAACTAAAAGTCCTTCGAAGCACCCTACCCTGACATTTGGTATATGTGCTGTCATTTCCTTTATCATACTAACACGTTCTTCCAAAGAAAACAACGAGTTTTTTGCACTATTATTGAGTACTCCGACAACCAGCTCGTCAACTATTTTTGCTGAACGCTCTATTATATCCAGGTGTCCAAATGTCACCGGATCAAAGCTTCCCGGATAAATTCCTACCTTCATATTGTATCTCCTATGCACGCTTTATGAAAACATGCTTGTTTGTCTTATAAATTTTTTCTTTGACTATCTCATAGCCAAGCTCTGTGAGATAATCAAAAATCAGTATCGTTTGAAGCCTCAACCACGATAAGTGTATCATCCTTTAATATATCGCTGTCCGAAAGTGTAATAAGCACTTCCTTTTCAAGCTCCTTATTGTATGGCGGGTCCATAAACACGATATCAAATTTGTATTTGCCCTCAAGAGTACGTACTGCCGTGACAGCATCCGTCATCATAAGCCTTGAGACTTTATCAAACTTTGTAAAATGGATATTGTCCTCGATGCATGAAGCAGCTTTTCTTGAATTTTCCACAAATACAGCATAGGCTGCACCGCGGCTTAACGCTTCAAGTCCTATCTGTCCGCTTCCCGCAAACAGATCTAAAAAATATGCTCCGGGAACATCAAACTGCATGACATTAAAAAGAGTCTCCTTCGTCTTGTCAGTAGTCGGTCTTGTATCTTTTCCCTCGATAGTCTTTAGAGGGAGCTTCTCGCCGTTCCTGCTATTATTCTCATACTTTTCTCCCTGTTATAGTCTATTTCTGGTCCTTTAAGACGTCCTTATTCTTTGCAATATAGTCAATAAGTGAAACAACTGTGAGCACAAGTGCCACATAAATGAGGATTGTTCCAAGGATATTTAACCAGCCAAGCTGCAGATTGATATTAAAAATAATAACAATAACCATAAGCATCTGGAAGGTTGTCTTAAATTTTCCCCAGTAGCTTGCTGCAATGACAATTCCATTGTCTGATGCAACGAGTCTGAAGCCGCTTATGATAAACTCTCTTGCAATGATAATAAGCACAACCCATACAGGGATGAGCTTTAAATCAACAAGGCATATCATTGCAGAGCATACAAGCAGCTTGTCTGCAAGCGGATCCATAAACTTGCCGAAATTGGTAACAAGATTGTATTTTCTTGCAATTTTTCCGTCAGCCATATCAGTCAGACTTGCAATGATAAATATCGCAAGCGCTATATAATTTCCGTATCCGTCAAAAAACGGTGAAATAAGGAAAAATACAAAAAACGGAATAAGTATCACTCTTAAGATTGTAAGTTTGTTTGGTAAATTCATTTTACAAGTTCTCCTATCAAATCATATTCATACGCACCCGTCACCATAACCTTGCATATATCACCGGTCATAAGTGTCTCATCAGTGTTGATGAATATATATCCGTCAACATTCGGTGCATCTCTGTATGTACGGCCGATATAAGCATTTTCATCAGCACCTTGCCCTCTATGAAAACATATAATTCTTTACCCTTTAGTGTCTCATTTTTATCAAAATGACCTCTTCCTCAAGCTCCATGACATCTGCCTCGCCAGCATCATG